>MDTA01057904.1_pt1 | contig 12288 bp, 7 predicted proteins | sample 811151 | NCBI WGS metagenome assembly MDTA01 (sample SAMN05326648, study PRJNA326480) | marine metagenome | isolation source: seawater | place: Indian Ocean: South | collected 2010
AGAGCTATAGATATAGCAAAAAATACAGCAAGCAAAATAATTTCTAATTATCCTAAAAGCAGCAACTTCTTTCTTATAACTAATGATTTCTTAAATCATAAAAGTTTCAATAAAATTGATATTGAAAATAAAATTAATGAAATACAAACTTCTTACTCTATTAAAAATTTTAAAGAAATAATTGATCGTCTAAAAACAATGACAAGTAAAAATTCGGATCTATATATTATTTCTGATATGCAAAAATCTACCACTCAATTAAATAAATTGAGTGTCGATTCAAATATAAATTTATTTATCGTTCCAATCGAAATAGAAAAACCACCAAATCTAAGTATTGATAGTTGTTGGATAGAAAATCCTGTTTTAAGTAATGAAGAAGAAATAGAATTGAATTTTATTATAACAAATCATAGTGATATAAATATTAATGATGTAGTAGTTTATCTAAATATTGATAAAAAACAAAAATCACAGCAATATATTGATATTCAACCTAAATCTACAATTAGAAAAAAATTTAATTTTAAGACTGACTTTAAAAATATAATTCAGGGCAATTTAAATATTAATGACTATCCTATTTCATTTGACAATAAATTATATTTTACTTTAAAAAAGAATTTTAAAATCAATATAAGCTGTATCGGTTATAATGAAAATAACTCGCTGAATTACATATTTAAAAATGATAGTAATATATTTAATTTTAAATACTATAATATCAACAATTTAAAAATTGCAAATATATCTAACCAAGATTTAATTATACTAAATGAAATAACCGAAATTAATTCTGGCTTATTATCTACCTTAGAAGATTTAAAATCTAATTATGGAAGTATTGTTATTATACCACCTTCTAAACTAAATATATCTTCGTATAATATAATGCTTGAAAATTTAGGTGTAAGCACAATTATTGATCTCCATGAAGATACACTAAATATAAATTGGTTAAATACTAATCACAGTTTATTTAAAAATGTATTTAATGATGATATATCAAATATTAATTATCCAAAAGTTAAAAAATATTATACAATTAATGATAATAAAAATACCATTCCACTGATTAAACTTGAGAATAATAAATCATTTTTAAATGTTTATTATCACAATAATTCTGCTATTTATCAATTTTTAACTCCAATAAATACTAATTTTTCAAACTTTCAAAAACACGCATTAATGGTTCCTACTTTTTTTAATATAGCTACTCAATCAATAAGAACGGAATCGTTATATAACATTATTGACAATAATATATTTACAACAAGCTTTAAAAATAAAAGCAACACATTACTTCATCTAAAAAATGATAAAATTGATATTGTAACAGAAAAAAAGATTTTTGAAGGTAAAGAATATTATTATACTAATAATTTAATTAATGAAAATGGAATATATAGTTTAACCATTAAAGACAGTATAGCTGATAAAGTTGCATTTAACTATAATAGTATAGAAAGTGATTTAATTACTTTAAATAATAACGAAATAAAAGATATTATAAATAAAAATAATATATATAATATCTCAATAATTTCTAAGGATAATCTCAACACTAGTTATGGTATAATAAATCAAAAAAATAATCATCTAATGTGGAAATTAGCTTTGATATTATCATTGCTTTTTTTTGCAATTGAAATTTTTCTAATCAAAATTAAAAAAATATGAATTTATTAATAAAATCTGCTAAAATTATTGATCTTAACAGTAAGTTTCATAGTAAGATAGTTGATATATATATTAAAGATGGTAAAATTGATAAAATTGGAAAATCACTTAATATTTCAAAATCAGTTAATAATAAAACACAAGTTTTTTCAGCTAAAAACCTTCATATCTCTCCTGGATGGTTTGATATGCATGCTAATTTCGGTGAACCAGGTTATGAACATAAAGAAACTATAAATTCAGGATCCCTATCTGCATTAAGTGGTGGTTTTACTGGAGTTTTAATTATGCCTAATACAAATCCAAAGTTAGATAATAAGGGTTTAATAAGTTATATTAAAAAAATTACAAAAAATAATATAGTTGATATAATACCAGCTGGAAACTTAACTAAAAATGGATTAGGAAAAAATATGGTTGACATGTATGATATGCATAAAGAGGGATGTTTAGCATTTACTGATGATAAAGACTCTATAAATTCCAATAAATTATTAAAAATTGCTATGCTTTATTCCAAAGATTTTGATGGTTTAATTATGAATTTTCCATATGACAAAAGTTTATCAGATGGTGTTATAAATGAAGGGATAACTAGCACAAAATTAGGTTTAAGAGGTATTCCTTCTATTTCAGAAGAAATAATGCTAGATAGAGATATAGCTTTATGTGAATATACTAAAAGTAAATTTCATTCAAGTTATATTTCAACAATTAATAGTATTAAAAAAATCAGAAATGCTAAGAGAAAAGGTTTAAATATAACTGCCGATGTTTGTGTTTATAATACATTTCTTACCGATAATTATTTAAATGATTTTGATTCTAGATTTAAAACATTACCTCCATTGAGAACTAAAAATGATATAAGAGCTATAATAAAGGCTTTAAAGGACGGAACTATTGATGTAATTACAATGGATCACACACCACAAGAACAAGAAAGTAAAAAAATAGAATTTGATAATGCTGCATTTGGTATAATTGGTCTAGAAACTGGCTTCGGATTGATAGGAAAGTATCTATTACCTCATATTGAGCTAAGTCAAATAATAAATTTATTATCAACTAATGCAAGAAAAATTTTAAAATTACCAGAAATTAAGATAGATAAAGGAGAAAAAGCAAATATAACTATGTTTGACCCAACATTAGAATGGGAGTTAAAATATGATAATTTAAAGTCTTTATCTTATAACACACCATTTTTAGGACATAAATTAAAAGGAAAGCCACTAGCAATATATAATAATAAACAATTTAAAAAATGTTAATGTTCTATTACATATAACTTTTTCATAATTGTACCATCGCTATAAATATATATTAGAAATAAATTTTTGTTAATTTTAGTTATATCAATTTCTCTCCCTAATACATCTGTAATCAATACTAATTTTTTAGAATTATTATTTGTTTCAAAACTTACATCAGTTTGATTATTTTTACTTTCATACAAATATAAATCATCAAGTGCCGCTTCTACTAAGCTACCACCACTTAGAGATCCATAAGCACTATCAGATGCTATAAATCGAAGTTGAACTTGAGATGAATTAGGATTAATAAAATCTTGCGCTCTAAAAGCAAATTTTCTCCAACTAATATCAGATGTAAGAGTATTTTCTACATATACCCAATTTACACCATCATCAGTAATCTGAACTTGCCACCAATCAGCATTTGGTTCAGCTCCAGTATTATTTGTATACCATCTCCAGTAACTAAACGCAGGATTAGTATAAGAACTAAGATCATACAATGGAGAATAAAGTGTTGTATGTCCATTATCTATATCACTTTCACCAATACTTGAAGTTATATTAGAGGCGTTTTCAGTAAAAGCACATTGAAAACCATTTAATGTATGTTGATTTGCAGTTTGAACAATACCTGATTGTGACATTGGTTCTAAATATGAACCCATTGGAACACCTATTTCCCACATACCAGTAGTTGCATTATCATTTATATCACCAGCCTGCCAAAAACCAACATTAAAATCAAAATCTTCTTCTTCCATTAAATCGTAACCTACTAAAGTATAATATGGTAGATTAGCATAAATTAAAGGAGTTGTATTTGAAGCCATTGGTTTACATGTTTTCACACCATATATATCCTCAATTTCTAAATAATATGAAATTATTGTACCATTTGGTTGTGATGGTAAAAGTGCTTGAAAATTATTTGAATTTTGTGTCATTGTAACATTACTCCAAGAATTATTGTTGTTAATTTTATAATAACAATTTGCAGCACTTAAATAATTAGCATCCCAAGGATATACATAAGTTAAATTTAAATCTACAGGAATGGAGGTATTTGCATTAGCTGATTGAATAGGAATATGATTAATCTCGGCATTTGATAATAGAGAAATACCATGTAATGCAAATGCTTGAACAATAGATATGTCATTAGGAGTACCATTAGTTAAATCGGCATCATTATCATCAGCATATAGTACTTCGATTAAAACATCAGTATATAAAACTCCTTCATCACCATTAGGAGCTTGTGGAGCTCCATCATAAACATACTTAAACAGGTCTAACATATCACTCATACTACCCAAATTTAAATAAGTATCCCAAAAAGCACCAGCAATAATTTCACCATCAGCATGCACTTCTCCAGAAATATCCTGCGGATATACTTTACGATTTTCATCATACCTTCTTACAAATACAGTTGGGTCAACTAAATCCCATCCATATCCTAAAACAGGAGATTGTGTGATTGATAGCGCCCATATATCAGCAAAACCTTCATTTAGTGCTCCATTAATCATACCAGAACCATACCTGTAAGAATTAATTGCATGACCATATTCATGATATACAACATCAGTTAATTTGGCAGTAGCTGGACAACCATTTCCTTCAGCATAAAAATTAACAGATCCATTATAAAAAGCATTACAGCTTCCAGCTTCATCAACATTTGTTTCCATCTGAAAATCTAAACCAGTAAATGAAGGAAATAATGACTTAAAATGAGAATGAATCATGTTTACACCAAAATAGGCAGTTCTTTCCTGGATGGTAGAATGATTATCAAAACTAAAATTAGATGGTACAACATTTGAAGTATGACTTGGAACAACTCCATTTGTTTTAACTTCGGAATAAAGTCCTTCAAGCTTATATTCAACTTGAGAAACAGAAGAAGGAAATGTAATATCACCATTACTATCAGTAAAATAATTAGTTCCAGAAGCAACATCTTTAACCTTTAAATTTACTAAATCTACAATTGCTGTTGGATTAAAAGGATGAGTAGTATAAACCTCACCTTCTACATGAGTATTAGACATAGGTGGTGCTTCATACATTACAGTATTTCTTCTCATTAATAAATCACCAGTATTAGCATCTATATAACATATATAGTTTGCAGGTCCATGCTTTATTCTAGTTTCAAGATAAATTTCATACACCAAATGATAGTTAAACTTTTTCTCACCAGGAATTGGCAGTATCTTTAGTTCAGAAGAAGGTATAATTTTAGAAATTCTAGCAGTAATACCTTGCTTAGCTGAAATAATTGCATTATTAACACTTAAATTAGGAATTATATTTAACTCAATATTATTATGTATATCTAGTCCAAATGCAACAAGCTTATTGTCTAGTGTAAGCTTAGCATAAAGATTGCTATTTATAATTTCAATGGAATTGAAATATTGTTTAAAATTTAAATTTTTATACTTATCGTTTACTATTTCTCTATCTAATTCTAAATCTATATCAACTGGAAAATTATTTTGTTCTAAAAAATTTATAACCTTTTCAGAAAGTGTATTACCTGAAGTTAATAAAATAGGTTTACCAAAAGCTCTATGAGGCAATTGGTTTTGCTCGTTAAATATAACAAACCAATCATTATTATTCATTAAATAATTTCTCCATAAATTTTGACCCCTTAAAAATTGTTGATAATCACTATTTAAAGATTTAATAGAATTTATATATCTTACTTCATACTCATCAGAATGACTATGTTTAACTGAGTAGATATATTGACTATAAAATAAAAGAAAGAAAAGTAAATATTTTTTCATAATGTAGTTAGTTAATGATATTTTACAAATTTACAAATTTAAATTATAAAAATATTATTTGCCCATCATAAGATAAATTAATATTATTTGGTAATGTTTTATTTATCTCATCATGTAAACCCATATAATGAGATATATGAGTGAATAATGCTTTTTTTGGTTGTAATTCATTAATAACACTTATTGCTTGACTTAAATTAAAATGTGAAAGATGAGGTTTAATTCTTAACGCATCTAATACAATTAAATCAGCACCTAACATTTTATTTTTCTCATCATCTGATATATAACTTACATCAGTTAAATAAATAAAATCATTAATTCTATAACCAAATACTGGTAATTTATAGTTAAAAGCAGATATAGGTATAATCTTAGTTTTATTTATATAAAAATCATTGTTACTTATAAGATTGATATTAACTTTTGGGGTTCCAGGATAAATTTCTTTAGAAAATATATATGGATATTCATTATTTAATACTTTGCTAGTTAATTTATTACAATAAACTTCAATAAATTTATTCCATTTATGATTATATGCCCTAACATCATCAAGTCCAGCTACATGATCCTTGTGATGATGGGTAAATATTATTGCATCTATATTTATAACATTATTATTTAGCATCTGCTGTCTAAAATCAGGTCCAGAATCAATAATTAGAACTTGATTATCAACTTCAATCATAACTGATGATCGAAGTCTTTTATCTTTAATATTCTTTGATTTACAAACTAAACAATCACAAGCAATTACAGGTACGCCTTGAGAAGTTCCAGAACCCAATATTGTTATCTTCATATTACCAACAAAATTATGGATAAATTATATTATCTATCAAATTATCTAACTAAATTTGTAAAAAAAATAATAATGAATAATCAAGTTATTCTAACAGCAGGACAAAAGGCTCTTAAAATAAATTTAGACAATACCATATACGGTTCATTTGTTGAAGTTGGAGCAGGTCAAGAAGTAGCTAGAAACTTTTTTAAAGTAGGTTCAGCTTCTGGCACAATTGCAAAAACTATGTCTGCATATGATAAAGATTTTTCAAATGCAATTTACGGAAAAGAAAAAGATAATAGATATGTATCTAAATCTAGACTAAAAAATATGCTGGAGCATGAATATAATTTACTAGAAGAAAGACTTGATAGAAAAAAATTTAAGAACACACGATATTTTGCTTTTGCAAATACTATTACTACTATTAATTATGACAAAACTACAAGAGGTCATGGTTGGATTGGTTTACGTTTCCAACTAAATCCCTTACAAAAACCATCAGATTTTATATTTCATATTCATTTAAATGATCAAGATGCAAAGCTACAACAAGACACAATAGGTATTATTGGCACTAATTTGGTTCATGCCTGTTTTAATGAAACAGACCCCAAGAATATACTTAAAAGATTATATGATAATCTTGCAAAAGATCAATTTGAAGTAAGTATGGTAGAGGTAATGGGACCTGCATTTAAAAATATTGACAATAGACTATTAAGCTTGACTTTAGTGAAAGAAAATATGACTAATGCTGTAATTTTTACTCCAGATGGTAGAAATCAACAACCTGCAGATATATTATATAAAAAAAATATTTTAACATTAAGAGGTAGCTTTAGACCTGTAACAAAAGTTAATATTGACATGTTGGAAAGAGGTCTAATGGTATTTAAGGAAGATAAAAAAGTTACAATTAATAATATTCAAATATTATTTGAGATAACACTATCGAATTTAAAAGCAGATGGTGAAGTTGACGATCAAGATTTTCTTGATAGAGCAGATATATTATGTTCATTAGGATATACTGTTATGATATCAAATTATAAAAAGTATTATAAATTAACCGAATATTTATCTCAATTTACCAAAGAAAGAATGGGTATGATTTTAGGGGTGGATAATTTATTGAATATGTTTGAAGAAAAATATTACAGAAATCTCAATGGTGGAGTTATGGAAGCATTTGGAATAATTTTTACAAGAGATATTAAATTCTACTTATACCCTTATAAACCAAACCATAATTCAAATATTATTAATAGTAATAATATACCAATACACCCAAGAGTTAAGGAGCTTTATAATTACTTAATTACTAATGGAAGAATAAGGGATTTAGATTATAATGAATCTATATTAGATATATTCTCTAGGGATATACTAAAAAAAATTAAATCATGTGAAACAGGAACTTGGGAGAATTCTCTACCTAATGGTGTTGCTGATTTGATAAAAAAGAAAAATCTATTTGGAATTACCTGTGAGATAAAATAACTATCAAAATGTTAAAGAAAATTTTTATTATATTTTTGTTTATCCCGTTTATATCAAATGCGCAGCGCGGCGGAAAAAATAATTTTAATGGTGATTTTTCAAAGTTTGGAAAAAAATCTAAAACAGAATATTTTAGAGGTAAAATAAGTGGTAAAATTATAGATAATAATACTGGAAATGGCCTTGAATATGCAAATATTAGTTTAATAAATGTAAAGTGGGATAAAATAATTGAAGGAACAATTTCTGGTAGTAATGGCAAATTTTCAATTTCTGGAATTTTAATAGGAGATTATGTTTTAAAGATCAATTATATTGGCTACAAGACAAAAGAAGTTGGATTTCAAATAACAAAAAGAAATCCTGATATTAATCTTAAAGATATTTCTCTAGAAATAAGTTCAGAAGTCTTATCCGAAATAACTATTAATGAGGAGAAACCTGTATATGAATCTAAAATCGATAAAATTATATATAATGCTGAAAGCGATGACAGCGGAGCCTCTGAGGATGCAACTGATGTTTTAAGAAAAGCTCCTTTACTTTCCGTTGATTTTGATGGAAATGTAGAATTAAGAGGATCAAAGCAAATTAAATTTTTATTAAATGGAAAAGCATCAAGTTTCTTATCAGGAGATCTAGCTTCTGCTCTACAAATGATTCCAGCAGATGAAATAAAGAGTGTTGAAATAATTACTTCTCCTGGAGCTAAATATGATGGTGAAGGCGAAGCTGGGATAGTAAATATCATTACACAAAAAAAAATAATTGACGGATATAAAGCATCAGTTGATGGATCATTTGGAACACGAAACAATAAAAATGGCTTTAATTTGACACTTGGAAAAGGTAGATTTAGCCTATCAGCAAGAGGAAATGCCTGGTATAGTTGGCCAAGAGAAGGAAATACAACGTTTTTTAGAAGAGATTGGAATGAAAATGGAGATACTAATATACTAACTAATAATGGAGTTAGTGAAAGCCAATGGATTGGATATGGGGCAGGTATAAATATGTATTATGATATTAATGCTTACAATTCAATTTCTTCTGATGTTAATTTTAGAGGGAGAAATACTCCTTCAAAAAATACAACTTCTATCAATTATAATGGAAATATTTTAGATACTTCATATAATTACAATTCATACCTCCAATCTACAAATATTAGAAATAATATAAGCTGGAATACTGATTATACTAAAACATTTGATACAGAAGATAAGGAATTAAGTTTATCTTATCAATTAGGAAATAGAATAAGAGATAATATAACTGAGCTATATGAAAATGATAGTATAATATACCTTAAAAATATAAATAATGAAATAAATATAGAGCACACTTTACAAGTTGATTATACTCAACCAATAAATAATCATTTAATTGAACTTGGTGGGAAAATGATAATAAGAGATCAAAAAATGGATTATGAGACTCAATCAGACAGTTCAGAATTTATTTTTGATAATGAAGTTTTTAATTATGTTCAAATAGTGAGTGCTGCTTACCTGTCAACAAACATAAACTTGCCAAGTGATTTTAGTTTAAAATTAGGAGCAAGACATGAAAATACAAAAATTGAGGGTGAATGGAAAAATGGGTCTAATGTTCCTTTTAAAGAAGGATATAATAACTTTTTACCAAATTTGACTTTTTCCAAAAAATTAGATGTTGGAAAAAGTATTAAATTAAGTTTAAATTCTAGAATATCAAGACCAAGTAGCAGCTATATTAATACAAATACTAATATTACTAACAACAAAAATATTACAATTGGTAATCCTGAATTAACTCCATCTACTACTCAACAAATAGAACTTGGCTATAATAGTTTTGGAAGAAAATATCAAGGCAGTTACTATGCTTACTACAAACAAAGCAGTGATTTAATAGAATCATTTTTAATAATTCAAAATGACTCCTCAATAACTACATATAAGAATGTAGGAAGTAGTACTAGATTTGGATTAAATTATTATGGATCAATTAGATTAAAGAATCTAACCCTTAGAGGGGGAATTAATTTATATTCATACAATGCTGAAGATTATTTATTATCAAATGAAAGTAGATCTGCTATACTGTACAATTATAATTTTGGAATTACTTTAAAACTAAAAAATAATTGGAAAGCTGAAGGATTTGGATTTGCCAGATCTCCTTCGCAAACTATCCAAGGGACATCAACTAGCTTTTCTATGATGAGCTTTGGGATTAAAAAAGAATTTAAAAATAAAAGAGGTTCAATTGGAATAAGAATAGTTGAGCCTTTTGCAAAAGATGGAAATAAAATCTGGACAACCGAATTAAGTGGTTCTAATTTTCATCAAATATCTGAAAGAACAACTAAATTTACATCTATAGGTATTAGCTTTAAATATACATTTGGAAAATTAAATTTTAAATCAAATAACAAAAGAGGAAAAATTAATAATGATGATGTTTCTGAAGAATCAAACACTGAATATTAAAAAGATATCACAAAACTTTTCTAATAATATCCTCAATACTTTTAAAAGAATTATTTAATTTATGATTTATTTCTTGAATACTAACCCAGGAAACTTTTTCGATACCCTCATCAATTTGAGGAATTAATTTTTCATCATATTTTGTATTCATTATGTACCAAGTAGTTTTTTTTAAAATATCCTCAAATTCTGTAGTATAAATATGATAAGATATGATTTCTTTTCCTTTAATAGTCAAATCTTTAACACCAGTCTCTTCTTCAACCTCTCTAATTGCACACTCTTTTAGATTTTCGTCAGGCTCAACTTTTCCTTTTGGCAAATCCCATAATCCATTTCTAAATATCATCAGTAATTTAGTATCTTTAAAAACAATTCCGCCTGCAGCATTAACTATTTTATATTTACTACAAAAATCTTTCCAATTTTCATTTATAATTAAAATTGAATTATTTACATAAACTTTATATTTTTGTGACATGATATACGATTTTGAAATTGCTAAACAGGTTGCCAAATCATTATTGCAAATAAACGCAATTATTTTACAACCGAAAAAACCATTTATATGGACTTCTGGTTGGAAATCTCCTATTTATTGTGATAACCGAAAAATATTATCTTATCCTGAAATCAGAAATAATATTAGACAAAACTTATCAGCTATAGCTTTAAATCATTTTAAAGGAGCTAATATTATAGCTGGAGTTGCAACAGCTGGAATTCCACATGGAGTTTTAGTTGCAGAAGAAATAGGTGCACCTTTTATATATGTAAGAGATAAAGCCAAAAATCATGGAAAGAAAAATCAAATAGAAGGCTATTATAATATTGGTGACTCTGTAATATTGATTGAAGATTTAATTAGTAGTGGTAAAAGTAGTATTGCTGCTGCAGAAGCTTTAATAACAAAGGGATTAAACATTAAAGGTATAATATCTATTTTTAATTATGGATTTAATCATGCTAAAAATAGTTTTAAAAAATCAAAAATTGAATATATTTCCCTTTGTGATTATGACACATTATTAAAACAAGCTATAGATTCACAATATATTGAAAAAAATGATTTAGAAATTTTAAAAGATTGGAGAAAAAACCCTTCAATATGGAAAAGTTAAAATATATATTTTAATTCGCTATTTAAAAATTCTCTCTCTACACCATTCGACTCATCATAAATTACAAGTGTGCCATTATCTAATGTAGTTTTAATTCTTCCATAAAATTGCTTATTATTTGACATAAATTTAAAACTTTTTTCAAGTAAATATAATTTGTTATTATATTCATTTAAATCAGAATAACCAATTTTTAATTTTTTATACCGCACCTCAATAATATCAAGTAATTGCTGCTTTATTTGATGAGTATGAAAATTATTAATTAACTCTAAAAACATTGAAGTTGCTGGAGGACTATATTGTAAAAATTTAGCTTGATTAATATTTAATCCTATACCTATTATAGAATGTGAAATAATATTGTTGCTAAAAATATTTTCTATCAATATACCTGCTATTTTTCTATTATTTATTATAATATCATTTGGCCATTTAATCAAAGCATTGATATCATATAATTTAAGTAAATCAAAAATTGATAAACATACAAATCTATTAATATCAAAAATATTATTTATACTAATCTTAGGTTCAATTAATATACTAATAAGTAAATTATTTTTTTTCTCACTCTCCCAAGAATTATTCATTTGACCTTTGCCATTTTCTTGAAAATCTGTTGTAACATATAATCCCTCAGAAAAAATA
>MDTA01083270.1_pt1 | contig 12288 bp, 10 predicted proteins | sample 811151 | NCBI WGS metagenome assembly MDTA01 (sample SAMN05326648, study PRJNA326480) | marine metagenome | isolation source: seawater | place: Indian Ocean: South | collected 2010
CGCTTTCGGGTTCCTGATTGACGATCTAGCCAAGCTGATGCTCTTCGTCGTGGCGTTTGTCGGTTTTCTGGTTCACGTATTCAGTTATGGGTACATGAAAGAAGATCCGGATCGGGGGCGATTCTTTGGAGGCCTATCGATCTTCATGTTCTCCATGCTTGGCCTGGTGATCGCCAGCGGATTGGTTACGCTTTTTATTTTCTGGGAGTTGGTAGGTTTCAGTTCCTACATGCTGATTGGCTTTTACCTGGACAAACCCAGCGCGGCGGCCGCCTCGAAGAAAGCGTTCATCGTTAATCGGGTGGGGGACTTCGGCTTTCTGATCGGGATTGTAATGGTCTTCTCCCATTTTGGCACCTTCAGCCTTTCATCGCTGGCTGGAGTTTTCCATGGCGACGCGACGCTTTTGGATTCCGCTTCGATGACCGCGATTGGATTGCTGCTGTTTTGCGGTACGGTTGGAAAGTCAGGCCAATTGCCCTTGCACGTGTGGCTTCCCGACGCGATGGAGGGACCGACGCCGGTTTCCGCCTTGATCCACGCGGCGACGATGGTAGCGGCTGGCGTATTCCTGTTGTGCCGTACTGGGTTTTTAATGACGGCTGATGCCTTGCATGTAATTACTTGGGTTGGTGTAGCAACGGCATTGGTTGCCGGTTTCACGGCTATCGCGCAGCGGGACATAAAAAAGATCCTGGCTTATTCGACAGTTTCGCAGCTGGGCTACATGGTGGCAGCATTTGGATTAGGCAGCCTTGTGGCTCTCGATGGTGGAGCCAGCCATGGACACGCGGTCGTTACGGGTGGTGTTGCAGCGGCGATGTTCCATTTAACCACCCATGCGTTTTTCAAGGCCTTGCTCTTCCTTGGATCGGGATCGGTGATCCATGCCTGCCATCACGAACAAGACATTTTTCGTATGGGCGGCCTGGCGAAGAACATGCCGATAACGTTTTGGACGTTTACCATCGGTTTGCTGGCTTTGATAGGCACACCTTTCATCACGGCAGGATTCTATTCCAAAGATGCTATCTTGGCCTTAGCCTATCAACAGAGCGCTCCTGCGTTTTTCTGTCTGGTTCTGGGAGCGGTATTAACCGCGTTCTACATGATCCGTCTTTGGAAAATCGCTTTTCTTGGCAGCCCGAAATCCGAGAATGCTGAACGCGCTACAGAAAACGGCCTAGTGATGACTGCGCCATTGTGTTTGCTAGCTATCGGATCGGCGCTTGGCGGGTTTGTTTGGGCGTATCCCGAAGCATTGAGGCCGATCATTGAGGTAGGGGAAAGCGTTGCCCATGGTGAGCATCATACGACGGTAGCGATTTTTAGTATCGTCGCTTGGGCAATCGGTCTTTCAGCAGCCTGGTTCGTATACCAGGGTGGAGCAGAGAAGGATCGGCTAGAATCGTCGGCAAAACCTCTGTATCAGATTTTCAAGGAGAAATTCTATTTCGATCAGGTTTACGATTGGTATATCGCTAAGGTGCAACAGCGCGTCGCCATGACACTCCACTTCATGGAGCAGATCGCCCTTTCCGGGCTCATCATTCGCGGCATGGCTGGCGTGGCCGGTTTGATTGGAATTGGTCTGCGATCGCTACACGTCGGAAACCTTCACAATTACGTGTATTGGTTTCTTGGAGGCCTAGCTCTGTTTTGGGCGTTGGTTGTCGGTATTTTCTAACGGTTTTGAATGACTTCCAGATTCTCTGTATGAACGAATTCTCTTCATTAGTTCAATATTCCATCGCGGTTCCGCTTTTTTCGGCTTTCATAACTCTATGGGCCAAGAACTGGGGAAGACCTGCCGTACAGATCGTCGCGGTAACTGGATTCGCGATTCCTCTGATTCTGGCTCTGTTCGCCTGGATGCTCTATAATCCTGCGGAACCAGGTGGATATGCTTTTGTTAGCGATTTGGATACCGGATTAAGCCTCATTGGGATCAGTCTGCATCTAGGTTTAAACGGCGTCAGCCTACCTTTGTTTGTCATGGCGGCCACGGTAGGGCTGGCGGCAGGATTGTACGCCGCTCAATCGAAGGCGGAGAATCTGCATCGATACCTTTTCTGCTTGCTCGTCATGCAGGCAGGATTGATGGGAGTGTTCGCCTCTATAGACATCTTCTTTTTCTACTTTTTCCACGAACTGGCGCTGATCCCGACGTTTATCATGGTGGGAATCTGGGGAGGCCGGGATCGCAATTATGCGGCAATGAAGATGACGATCTACCTGACCCTGGGCGCGATGCTCTCGCTGGTCGGATTGATTGCCATCTATGTCAAGAGTGGGGCGGGATCTTTTGACCTGATTACACTAAAAGCGCATCTGGCCCAAGCCCCCTTGGCCGAGTCGATTCAAAACTACGCTTTCGGGCTGCTTCTTTTCGGATTTGGAATTCTCGTATCCCTTTGGCCTTTGCATACCTGGGCTCCCCTTGGATACGGAGCAGCTCCCAGTTCCGCTGCGATGCTTCATGCTGGCGTGCTGAAAAAGTTCGGACTCTACGGCCTGATACAGGTAGCCATTCCCTTGCTGCCAAACGGCGCTAGCCTCTGGGAACGATGGATCGTCTGGCTCGCTCTAGGCAATGTGTTGATAGTCGGGTTTATCGCCATGGCTCAGAAGGATTTGAAACAGCTTATTGGATACAGTTCGGTAATGCATATGGGATATGCATTTCTGGGAATCGCGGCAATGAGTGTTCTCGGAGTAGGGGGTGTAGTCATAATGATGGTAGCTCACGGTTTAACTGTGGCCCTTCTCTTCATGCTCTCCACCATGGTTCACCACCGGACGCAGACATTCGAGATGGGCGAAATGGGAGGCTTGGCGAAAAAAGCTCCCGTGCTGGCAGCATTTTTCGTGTGCGCTATGATGGCTAGTATTGGACTCCCGGGGCCGGGCCTAGCCAATTTTTGGGGAGAGCTTTCAATATTCCTAGCCGTATATGAATTTAAGAATTGGCTCATTTTCGCAATCGTCGCGGGTATCGTGATCTCGGCAATCTATGGCTTAAGAGCGATCGCCAGCGTATTCTTAGGGGGCGAGTCGGACGAGTTCGTGGAATCGCAGAAGGAGGTTTCCGTTGTCGACATGAGTTGGAGTGAACGAGTCCCCGCCTTGATCTTGATCATCTTGCTTTTCTTTGTCGGCTTCTTTCCCAAGACGATCACGGAGTCGCTTTACGATTCCCTCGAACTAGAACCCGTATACGCTAAAGGCGATAACGACTAGAGGTTCCCAGTATTGTACACCTAATGCCAACGGAATACCTACAACAAATAGCGGAATCGAATAGCTGGGGAGCCATCGGACCAGAGCTGGGCTTGGGCATTCTCGCCTTGCTACTGCTCGGCCTCGAAATCTTGCTTCCCAAAGTTGCGCACAGCGTGATCCCGCGCATCGCGGTAATTGGACAGCTCGCAATCTTAGCCAGTCTCCTTTGGGGGGGGATGAGCGATGCAACCGTAGGCGAAGCCTTTGGCGGCATGATTCGATTTGATGAAACGGGACAAATTTTCCGTATCTTTTTTCTGATTACATCGGTTTTTGTCAGCTACTTGGGAATGGTTAGCCTCGATCGGAAGACACTTCCCCAGATAGAGTATTTCCACATCTTGCTGGTTGTGACTGCGGCCTTAATGCTGCTGGCCCAGGCGAATCATTTCGTAATGCTTTTCGTCGCCTTGGAAACAGCGACGGTGGGTTTCTATATTCTAGTAAGCTATTTTCGAGATACGGTGGTGTCTTTGGAGGCCGGTTTGAAGTATCTGATTATGGGGGCTCTCAGTTCGGCGATTTTGCTTTTCGGAATAGTTCTCCTCTATGGAGCCGGGAGCAATCCGGCCCTGATGGGTAGTAGTACGGATCCCATGAACTTTGGGAATCTCAGCCGATTCCTTTCGGCCAATCCAGCGGATACGCTAGGGCTATTGGGAATGCTATTGGTTCTTTCGGGTATAGCTTTTAAGATTGGGGCATTCCCGTTTCAGATTTGGGTTCCCGATGTCTATCAAGGAGCTCCTATTCCGACAACCGCCCTTTTGGCGATTGGCTCGAAAGCGGCAGGGTTTGCTATGCTCATGCGATTGGTTGACGTTTTCTCCCCGCTTGGCGATTGGATTTACCCGCTTCTCTCAGCTCTGGCTGCCTTGACCATTTTATTCGGAAACCTGGCCGCCTTGACCCAACGGAATTTAAAGCGGCTCATGGGTCTATCGGGAGTGTCGCACGCGGGTTTTCTCATGCTTGGGGTTATCGCAAGCCGTACCGTTGAGTGGGCGAGTACGGCTGTCATGTTCTATTTGTTCGCTTACCTCTTGGCATCGATCGCGGTTTTCGCGGTGTTGGCGCACATCGAAGGGACGAGCGATTCGGAGTTGAGCTTGGACGATCTTGGAGACTTGGCCAAACGGAACGGATTTCTCGGTTTGGCTCTCGCAGTGGGGATCGGTTCTCTGGCCGGCATTCCGCCGCTGGCTGGTTTTATAGGCAAGCTGCTAATTTTCGTGGCCGCATTTCAAGCGGAACATTATGGCCTATTGGGCGTAGCGGTAGTTGGAGTTGTGATCTCGATTTATTACTACTTTGGCGTCATCAAGGCCGCATTCTTCGAGGCGTGGCGTTTCAGCGAAGATGAAGAACAAGGCGAAGAACCTATACCAGGCGCGCGGCTGGGTTTCTTCGGAAAACTTGCGATTGTCGCGGTCGTGGCTGGAACGATAATAATAGGATTCTACCAAGCGCCGCTTAGCAGTTTGTTAGCGGGCGGGTAGCTAATCACTCGGTTGGTTAGCGGTACCACATTAGTCAGATGGAGTTTCTGGTTCCTTTTGTTGCTAGGGTGGTGTAAACTGCAGGGTAGTTTTTCTAATGCGCTACTTCGTGGCAGTTCTATTCTCTTCTCTTTTCGCTACCTATTGCTGGGGAGCGAACCTGCGGGTTGACGCTTCCAAGACGATTAAACCGCAATCCTTGCAGATGAAAAAACTGCAAAACGAGAAGAATTCCATTCTGCAGCAGAAGCGATATTCTACGAAGCTGCTCAAGCAGGCAGAATCTCGCTACCAGGGAAAGAGGCAGTCGCCTTCAATAAACAAGGCGTCTAACACCATGAGTAAACTGAACCAAGTGGATGCGCGTATTGGCCAGAAAGAATCCAGGCGCCAGCCTCGACCATTGGAACAGGTGGTCAAATCGTCTGATGCCTTCGAAAAGGCCTACAACAAGGCTCTTACTCTCGAGCTCTCCAAGCGGGCCGCCGCTCAAGTAGAGCAGTCCAAAATCAAGAAGAAGAAAGCCAGTCAGAAAGCTATTAATCGAGATGCCAGATCCCGCCCGAAGATCGAGGAAGGCTTCAACATTCAGCGAGTTGGCCAGCAAGCCAAGTGACCAAACGACATTGAAGGCTATTTATTGCGCCCAATTTAAGACTCGTTGCGAATCTTATCCTTGGCAGTCTCGCACTCGTCTTGAATACGGTTTTTCTCGCTAGAGATCTGCTTGCGAATCGCTTCCGCCTCCTGCATCTCCCCTTTTGAAATAGCATCGCCAAGCTTTTGATTAAGGAATATTTCTCGCTCAGCTGCTTTGGCCCGATATTTTTCGTCGATCTCAGCCAAAGCTTTTTTTTGCTCATCCGTGAGGGGCTTTTCTTGAGGGCTTTCGCTGTTCAGGCGTTCCATAGCTAATTCGTAAGCTGACTTCATATTTTCTTTCCCTCGCAGAGTTCTCGCGGAATTGCAATCCATCTAGAGCATACCGGCAGCGAGGCAAAGACTGGCATAGGAAGCGGGAAATAGGGTCAGCCATCTAACCGGGAAATTCCATGCCCGGTTGTAGCCGTGGAATAGAAGCGCGAGCAGGGCCAATGATAGGCCGAATAGCGCTGGCGTAGCAGGATCCGAGAAATTGATATGCGTATAGCCGAATTGATCGATAGATTTGAGACAGCTTTGCATCGTCCAGATAATCAGATGAGCGGCGTGATTGAATAGTATCGATATTGGAGCTAAGAAAAACGTCGAGAACGCGAGCGACAGAAAGCCAGAAATTATCGCGAGGGAAGCTAAGGGGAGCATAATTACATTGGCAAACACTCCGAATATAGGTATTGTATTGAAATATATAATACTGAATGCGAAAGACGCAATGAAAGCGGCGAAGCTGATCGCGAGGCTATTGATTATAAAGCGCCCGGCTTTATCGATTGCTTTATGGCTCGCGCGCCATAGGTCCTTGGGCATTGTCGCGAAGGGAGACCATTTTTTACACAGGAGGTTGCCCATAGGAACGCCGTACAAGAGTATGGCGGCTACGGTTCCGTAGGATAGTTGAAATCCGGCGAGGTACAATTGCAAGGGATCGACTGCGAGGCAAATTAGAGCCGAAAGAACCAAAGCGTTGAGCGAGGCCGCTTGCCGCTTGCTTGATAGACAGAGGTAGTAGCAAGCAATCATCAACAACGCCCGCCAAGCGGATGGGGCTCCACCTGTCATCATTACAAACAGGGCTATTAGAGCTAAGTTAGGTATAGGTATCCATTTTCTAGGTATCCGCATTAGCGTAAACAAAGCGTGTCCGCAGGCTGCGATAACGCCAATGTGAAGTCCACTTATGGCGAATAAGTGCATGGCGCCATTTTCTAAAAATAGTTGTTCTTGGTCGTTGGATAGCTCGCTTCTCATCCCCAGCATCATTGCCCGATATGGGCCCGACTCGGTTTCGGATTCACTGAAGCCGAGCTTCAATGCTTGGCTAGCTTTCGATCTAAGCTCGTAAAGCCACTGATCCAAAGAACCGCGTGGCGGATCGATTGAGATTGCCGTGGCGCGAGTAAAGAGAAGCGAGACACCAGAATTTCGGAGATAGGAGGAGAATCCGGTTCCGGTTTCCGATGTATCCAAAGGGGAGAGAACGCCTTTGGCTCTTAGAGTAGAGCCGATTCTTAGGGCCTCTTCGAATCGTTCATCTTTTACGGGCGCTACCGAGAAATAGGTTTCACGATTTTGAACGTGTTCGAGGTGTCGGTTTGCGATGGTGATGCGAGCAATGCCTCGAGCCTTTGAATGAGTGGATTCGTATAGCCGGGAAATTTCCAATTCAAGGGTGGCTTCTCTATCAGGATACTCATGTGGACTGGGAAAACCGTTGTCCGTCTGGGCGATGTAGACGTATCCGGCCAACGCTGACGTCGACAGCAAAGTCGCCGCCCAGAAGGCGAAGCGTCGATTGGCGGTCACAGCCGTAGTGAGCGCGAGAACAATGAGGACTGCGTAGAACCAGGCGTGAATCTCAGAAGGGAAAAGACGGCCTGCTATAATTCCTAAAGCAAAAGGAGCCAGCAGCCATAGCAGCGGAACTCGAGATGGGGAATCAGTGGCCATTAAAAGGAAAATGATTAATGAAAGTCGTCCCACTGATGGGCAAAGGCTGTCGCATGCCTGCTCTTAGGTATCTTGATGCGCCATCGACGGCTTCTTCGATTTCGAGGCCTTTGGCGAGTCCCGCTGTGATGGCCGAGCTTAGAGTGCATCCGCTTCCGTGAGTATCGATACCTAGAATACGAACTTGCTCGTAAGTTTTCAAGGTTCCGTTGGGCATGGCCAGTACGTCGAACAGATTATCACCGGGCAGGTGCCCCCCTTTAATGAGAAAGGCGGCTCGATATTTTTCGGATAAATTTGCGGCCGCTACCTCAAAATCGGCTATGTTTTCCAGTTTTCGCCCAAAAAGAATCTCAACTTCGTCTAAATTGGGGGTGACTATGGTCGCAAGCGGCAGGAGCTGGCTTTTGATCAAAGAGATGGCCTCCGGTTGCAAGAGGGTAGCTCCGCTGGAAGCGACCATAACTGGATCGACGACGATGCGCGGCCTTGCCGACAATTTTTGTAGCTCGTGGCAAACGGCGCTTATAATCTCTTCGTTGAATAGCATGCCTGTTTTAACGGCAGCAGGTTTGTAGTACTCATCGACCTGTTTGATCTGCGCAGCGACCTCCTCGGGAGGGAGGGCGTGAATAGCGGAAACGCCATTAGGGTTCTGAGCCGTTACGCAAGTAAGCGCGGTTGTTCCGTACACTTGGTTGGCGGCGAATGTCAGTAGATCGGCTTGAATACCTGCGGCCGCGCCTGAATCCGATCCGGCGATGGAAAGAGCTACGGGAAGCGATTCGGACGGGGTGTTCGACTCCATGAACCATTAGGATGCAGCGATGCTTGCAGCGGATCAATGCTTCGTTTTCATAGTTGGAATCGAAAATGAACCGCAGGAAGAGCTCTTTTCGGGTGAAGAGGATTTAGAGATGATGGGGCTTCGCTCGTCGGAAGAGCGAGCGCGCCCTGATTTCGACCAACCTTTGGCGGCGAGGATGCGGCCTCGCAATCTTGGCGAAGTCGTGGGGCAAGCCCACATTTTAGCCGAAGGGAACTTGCTGCCTAAACTCGTAAAATCGAATTTATTTGGCAGCTTGCTTTTTTACGGCCCTCCCGGATGCGGAAAAACCAGTCTCGCGGAAGCCATCGCCAATGAGACGGATAGCCAATTTATAAGGATCAATGCTGTGATGTCCAATGTGGCTGAGCTGCGTCAAATACTTGGCGCTTCAAGACGTAAGAAGACGAAGGATACAGTATTGTTTATTGATGAAATTCATCGATTCAATAAATCCCAACAAGATCTCCTGCTTCCCGATGTTGAAGCAGGGAATGTTCGCTTGATTGGGGCGACTACCCACAATCCCGGATTTTACGTCAACGCCCCTCTTCTTAGTCGCAGCCATTTGTTCCGACTCGAACCTCATTCGGTGGACAATATAGCGAAAGCCCTCGAGCTGGCTCTCGAGGATTCCGAGAGAGGCTTGGGTGATCGGGGTCACTCGGCCACGAAGGAGGCCCTGCGAGGACTGGCTAAATTGAGCGATGGCGATCTGCGCCGAGCTTTCAATGCTCTTGAAGTGGTGGCCTTGGGGCTGAACGTCGGGAAAACCATTGAAGAGGGGGATATCGCGATATTCGCCAGCGAGCGGCAAATCAGGTACGACGCTGACGAGAACGACCATTACGATACTATTTCTGCGTTCATAAAAAGCATGCGCGGGAGTGATCCCGATGCGGCGCTCTATTGGCTAGTCAAGATGCTTGCTGGAGGCGAGGATCCGCGATTTATTGGCAGAAGGCTTATTATCTTCGCATCAGAGGATGTCGGCCTTGCCAATGTCAACGCCTTGCCCCTAGCAACTGCCACCCAGCAAGCTTGCGAGTTCGTAGGGCTCCCAGAATGCGAGATTAATTTGGCCCATTGTGTCGTTTATCTAGCGACTGCGCCCAAGAGCAATGCCTCGTATACCGCTCTAGGCGAAGCTAAACGCTTTCTCGCGGATGAACCGGTCCAAGAAGTGCCTAAGTGGCTGAAAGATAGCGGGGGATCCGCATCGAAACGTTTAGGGAATGCGGATGACTATCTTTACAGCCATGGCCACCCCGAGAATATATCGGGCCAAGAATTTATGCTTGAGCCGAAGACATTCTATTCTCCCAAACGGGTTGGATCGGAAACGGAAATCGCCGAGCGACTTGAACGGTGGAAAGCATTGAAAATTTCGATACAGTCAGGAAAGCGTACCTAGAGTTATGATATTGGATCACATAGATAATTGGAGAAATTATTCACTTGGCCCCGCTTGGGAGAAAGCCTTCGGGTTCTTGGGCGCCCTAGATCCCTCCGCTCCGGAAGAAGAAACGAAAATAGAGGGCGATCGCCTGTTTGCTAGAGTGATGAGCTACCCAACGAGGGACGAAACCAGCTCTAATGCCGTGCTAGAAGCTCACCGGAGGTACGCAGACATACAAATGGCGTTGATAGGGAGCGAACGTATTGCTTGGTACCCGACACCATCGCTCATAACAAAAGTTCCTTATGACGAGAAGAAAGATGTTCAGTTTTTCGATTACGAGCGAGCCGCTGATGTCCAAGTCAGCATGTTTCCGGGAACCTTTGTCTGCTTATTCCCACAGGATGCCCATATGCCTCAGCTGAGGACCAGTAGCGAAGTTGGCAATGTTAAGAAGGTCGTCGTAAAGGTGGACCTGGATTTGCTAACGATGTAGATCGATGTTAGCGGAATGCTGAAGGGAAGCGTATGTCTACCCAACTGGCGTGTTGGCCGCCGGTTAAGCGACTTAAATTTAGTTTTCCCCAAATCCTGAAAATCGAAAAAGGCGCAGCATCGAGCGCTCATTATGTTTGGATGAGGCCACCAGCTCGTAGGATTGAGGCATATTTGCTAGACGACGCGTATTGGTTCCCACTTTGGCTAGTATGAAAGTCGGCCGGTAGATGTCGAAATCAAGACCTTCCAAGGCGTTGTCCTCATAGCCTTGAAGATTGAGCACCAGAAGATCGAAATCCGGGTCAAAATCCGCTCGTTCGAGAATGTTCCGAGCAATGTCAGTAGTTACGTAGGATACGCGTTTGCGCTTTTTCTGGCCGAAAGGGGGTTTCACTGGCTTGCCAGATAACCGCTCTTGAGACTCTTTTCGAATCGTTCGCTTAATGGATGCAGATGGCGGCTTCCCATGAACTTCAATAAACGAGTCCTGAAGCCAGTGGTCGACAACGGCGACGTTTAAGACGCGGCTACTCTTTCGCGTTTTGCGGCATTTGTGAAATAGGTGGGGCCAAGGCTCGATTAGAAGCCCTTTCCAACCCAAAACCTTCTCCAAATACAGGGTAAAGCTATCCTTTCCTCCATCCTTCGCTCCGAATTCGACAAATGTCCCATTGGGGCGATTAAAGAAAGGTAGTATTTGAGCTTTGTGAGAGGGCGAGCTCAGCGCGCCCAGGGAAAATAGGCTGCGAATACCCCCGCGAACAGGCGATTTTGACTGAGTTATAGGTTGGTCCACTGAGTGAGTCGTACACTAGGTGAAACGGCATCCTATCCCGGCAGTTTAGGGATATCGGTCCGGGCCCGTGAATTGCCCGATTTCGAAGGAGTGAGCGGCTAAGGGACTCGGGAAGAAGGTAAATTAATTATGAGCTGAGTTGCCTAGTGGATACCATTATGTCATGAAAGTGCCCCATCCCGATGGACGGAGGGCTCCTGTTTTCGTATACTCGCGGCGTTTTAATCGAGAAAAGCGATGAGAGTGAATTTTGTAAAAGTAGCGGCAATGATTGGCCTGGCGAGCAGCCTGAGTGTCTCGAGCTGGGGAATCATTACCAATGGAACCGTAAACATGAACGAAACGGGTCAACTCGATGGGATTGCCTTCAACGTAGACTTCGGTTCGGCCGAAGTGTCCAATCTCAGTTCGGGCGGACTTCGTTTTAATCGGCTTCAGACGGGTATTGGGGGAACGCAGATAACCACTGAAAACCTGGCGATCACGGGCCAGAGCGAGTTGAGCTTCGATTGGAGCGCCGACGATAATTCTTGGTACAGGGACCGGGCGTTTTACCAGATCGACGATTTGGACTTGGAAGCCATTATGCTCCATGATGGAACAGGGAAGGGCTCGGCAAACGGTTCGGTTATTCGGCTGTTGGAGCCCGGTAATTATCAGTTGATCGTAAGCACCTATTACAATTTCGATGAAGGCGATTACGATATAGGCACCTACGATTTCACGCTGAGCAACCTGCGCGTTACTGGCGTGCCTGATTCACCTCTAGGAATTTTGGGAATTGCCTCGATTCTCGGCATAATTGGTGTCCACCGCCGTTTTCGCGCAAAGAAGAGTTAATTCTCGAATTTGAACTTTCATTAATCGCAGTTAATATTTTCCAAGCAACAGTGCGGTTCGCGGCCTAAGGCCGCGGGCCGCTCTGCTTTTTTGAAGTACGCTTGCTTCGGTAACGCGACCCGTCACCATACTCAATCGATGAACACTCCGCTTGTTATGACCGTTATCGGGCCTGACCGCCCGGGCTTAGTTGATTCCGTCGCTTCATTGGTAGAGGAGCATGGTGGAAACTGGCTGGAAAGCCGCATGTGCCACTTAGGCGGGCAATTCGCGGGCCTACTGCAAGTCGAGATTCCGGAAGCCAAGCGTGAGGCGCTGCAGGCTTCGCTAATGGATTTGGGAGCCGGAACGTTGGAAATCGTTATTCACGAAAGCGGCTTGGATTCAGACGATAAGTGCGCGGAAGTGGCGATAGTGGAGATTGTGGGTCAGGATCGTCCGGGAATCGTTCGTCACATTTCCCATGCCTTCGTTAGCAAGGAGGTCAACGTGGAAGAGCTATCAACCACCCGCTACAGCGCCCCCATGTCGGGAGAGA
>MDTA01163781.1_pt1 | contig 12287 bp, 7 predicted proteins | sample 811151 | NCBI WGS metagenome assembly MDTA01 (sample SAMN05326648, study PRJNA326480) | marine metagenome | isolation source: seawater | place: Indian Ocean: South | collected 2010
ATTATCTACTCCTGTATAGGTTACAACCAAATAATCTTTTGAGTTTAAGTTCATAAAATCGAATGTGTGAAGTCCAGACTCTCTTTGTGTTCTTGTTTTTTCAGATAAATCTAGCACTTCTACAACATTTTTTTCTGAATCAACTCCATAGATAAATCCTTCTGTTTCAGAAAACATGTAATTAAAATTTAATGGATTATTGACTCTGATAAAAGAGACAATATTTTGACCTTCAATAACAATATCAATACTGGCTTCTCCAAAATTTGGAGCTTCTATCAAATTTAAGTCTTCAATGCCCTTCTGGCTTAGTTGTTGAAGGTATAGCTCATACTCACTTAATTTTAATGATTCAGTAACCGCATTTTTTTTGATGCCTACAACTAAGTCAACCAAATCACCATCGTTAAGTTCAGATCCCTGAATTAGATTTGTACCTAGAACCATATCTATACACTCTTCTCTATCTGTAACTTGCTTAACTATCCGTATTTCAATTTCAATTTCATTATCTGATTTAATTTTGTTCATAATTTCTAATGACTCATCAAGAGTTATCTCACAATTGTTAAAGCTTGAAGGCAGTGAAGGCGCACTACTAACTGAACAATAGGTAAAAAACAATACCATCAAAAAAATTAATTTATTTACAGCGTTTGACACATCTCAATATTAGCTTTTATAGTTTTTATTAAAAATTAATAGATTAATTTATATTCACTAGTTATTGGGTACTACAAATGAAAATTGATCTAAATAATAAACTTCATGAGAATCTATTTGGGATTTATAATCATATCTTATAGTTTGATTATTGAGAATTTCTACACTTGTACTTGTGTCGAACAATGTAATAGATTTAAATATATATTTGTAATCATTTTCCCAAGTGTCACTTTCATATGATTCATTAGAAACTATCTTGTTAATATTTAAACTAAAATTATATTCTTCATTATTTACCGTTAAGTAAATGTCTTTATATTTTGTTTTCTTGTTGCTTCCTGTGTCAGGAATCATTTGAAACTTAAATTTTGCAAATTTTGCTTTGGATGATCCATCTACTATGCCATTGAAATTAAAACGTACAATATCGCCCACATTTACTATTTGGTTCTTCGGACCACTGTTTAAAAATTCTCCAGAAATTTCATCAGCAGAAGTAATTGATGGAGGAGTGTATGAAGATCCATTACTATTTATTACAAATGACTTATTAAATAAAGGGTTTAAAATATCTTCTGAAGTTGTAGTTGTAGTTGAAGATGAACCACTTGATCTCCATGAGAAAGTTGTAATTTTTTCTAGTGAATATCTGTCAAAATTACAATCAGAAAGATTAAATTGGTTTGCAGTTAACTCTTTACCAAGAAGCACTTGGAATCTCATGCCTGTTTCGTTTCTAAAAACTAAATATGCACTGTCTGAAATTATAGTTTCTTGATTAAAGTTCTTAATTGCTTTTACACTGGCGCCCGGAGTGTAATCTCTTATTTCAGTATTTAAATATCCTCTTTGAACAGTATAGTTTTTTCCATCTTTCGCTGTAACTTTCATTAATTCATTATCAACTAATAGAACCTCTCCAATGAAAGCTTGATTTTCATTACTTAATTTAATTACTGAATCATCAATTTCAATTTCATCGGATGTGTCAAGCCTATTATCTGTTATCGCATCTGTAATATAAACAATGTTTAAATTATCTGTTGTACTAAATGCTTCTCCTGCAGTTAAATTTTTATACACTTCCGATGAATTATTTTTAGAAGTAATTAGAACCTTACTAACTCCTGTATGTGAAGTAACTTGTTGAGACGAAGTAGTGCCTACTGAGAACTCTCGATTTCCTGAAGCTTTAATTACAGTGCCACTTCCTGCTTCTGCAAAACTATAAAACCATACTCCCTCAGATAAGCCTTCAAGATTAAAAGTGGCTTCCGTTAAATTTAAAGAAGTTGATACAGAGATCGGTGTTATGTTTGTTATCCTTGATGAAAATGGCGGTATAAAGTAGAAGTTATAATCAGTATTTCCATCTCCAACTATTTTTATTTTAATTTGATTACTGTCTTCCTCAAAAATTTCTGTTGTGTTTGATGATTGAGTAAAAGAATTATTACTTACATTCAATGTACTTGGGACGGAACCGTTCGAATAAAGATTGTCAACACCTGTATTTAGTGATTGTATATATGGGGTCCCACATATACTGTCTGAATTTTCCACTCCTTTAAATAAGCTAACTACTTCGTTTGAGGATAATGAGACACTAGGGACATGACCGTATCTATTTTCTGTTTCACTTGAGTTTGCTGCAACTATTGTTGTGGTTGTTGTGTTTGGAATTGTAGTTGTTGTGCTTGGAATTGTGGTTGTTGTAGTTGTTGCATCTGAATTTGAATTTGAAGCATAACTATTTACCCTATCTTCACAACCGGTAAATTCTTTCATCTTATTTATTGTGTTTGGGCCAACATCACCATCGGGGTCTAAACCGACATAAGATTGAAAATCGCGAATTGCATTTGCAGTTTGTTGACCTAGGTATCCATCTTCATCTCCAGCATCGAATCCATACTTGTTTAAAAATATTTGAACATTAAGCATCTTTTCGAAATTAGTGTTTTTATTATTGTCTTCAACGCACTCTTCTTCAATAATTACTGTAGTTGTTGTAGTACTTGGTGATATTTCAATAGTTGAAGAGGTAGTAGAAGTTGTCGATGAAGTAATTGAAGCAGCAGATTCTTCGATGTCTTCATTGTCTCCTAAAGAACAATTTGATAATAATAAGAACAAAACTAAAAGAAGATTTATGTTTTTATGTTTCACACTTGAATGATAATTTGAATAATTTAAAAATGAAAAAGTTTTTTAATCTTTATTAAAAATTCTTAATAGATAATTCTTAACAAAATTAATTATTAAAATTAATGGTTGCTTATCAAGAACGTTCTCAAATGCATCGACAAAATAATCTATATCACTATTTTCAATAATTAATGGTGGACTTATAAATAATTTGATATCTTTATTAAAACCTGCGTAGGAAAGTATTTTATATTTTGTATATAATTCATTAATTATTGCACTTACATATAATTTTTCTACAAATCTGGGGTCCTTAGTTATTTCTAGAGGAAGAATTTTTAATAGTTTGTCTGTGTTTAATAAATTAACTTTTTCAAAACCAATACCCCAATGAAATCCGTCTCCTGACAAAGAGGTCACATTATCTAATTTTATTAAATCTTTAATTTTTGAATTTAAATACTCTTGAGTTTTATGAATTTGTTTAATAAGTTTTGAATCAGAAAAAATTTCCAATGTTTTAAGTGCAATCTTGTCTTCTTCAACGTAATTTGAATAGGTAGAAGAATGCAATAAGGCATCTTTTTGACTGCCGTATGCTTTTTTATACACTTTACTATCTACTGTATATCCTGAAATAGAAGCAATTCCCCCTCCAAAGCTTTTTGAATAAGTAATGATGTCTGGGCAAAGATTTTTTTCATTCATAAAATAGAATAAATTAGAAGTCCTGTAAAACCCAGAATAAACTTCGTCAAAAATTAAAATAATATCTTCTTTTTTACATATATCACTAATCAATAGTAACTTTTCATAATCTATGGGTTTTGCCAAAGACGCACTAAATGGCTCTAAAATAACAGCATAAATATTTTTTGGATTATCATTTATAGTTTTTTCTAAAAGGTCAATATCTGTGACATCAATGCACTTTGAATTTAGTGTAGGTTGAAAATCAAAATAAACTTCTGGTGAATCCGTTATCTGTGAAGTTGCAATTAGTTTTCCATGAAAAGAGTTTTCATTATGAATCAACAATTGTCGATTTCCATTATGATATTTATAGGCAAGTTTTAAAGCACCCTCGTTTGCTTCTGCTCCTGAGTTACAGAAAAATGAATAGTTTAAATTTGCAGGAAGTATCGAAGCCATTTTTTCAGAAAGTAGAGCAATACTTTCATTAAAAAATAATCTTGAAAATGGCATGTTAAGTTTGGAAACAAAGTCAATCCTTTCTTGAATAATATCAGGATGGTTGTAACCAAGATTTTGAGTTACAAAACCAGAAGTTAAATCTAGTATTTTTTCACCTGATTCGGTAAAAATAAAGCAACCTTGAGCCCTTACAACTTTCTCTTGAGAAAATTCAAACTTATCCAAAAGTCCTACTTGTCCAATGTTGAAAAAATTTTTGTACAATTCTTTTATTTCTTTGTTTGATTTTTTATTTTTACTCATTATTTAATCTTTCCGCCAGTCTTGATGTTAACGCTAACATAGTCAAAGTAGGGTTTGCAATCCCCCCACTTGGAAATACAGAGGAGCTGTTTATTATTAAATTATCAATACCATGATAATTTAAATTTGTATCACAAACTGAATCTTTTGCGTTTAGGCCCATACTTGTAGTTCCCATGTGGTGACCAATACCAAATATGTTTTTTTCTAAATAAGAAGTTAATTCTTGATCGTTAGCAGAAAATATATTATCAAGCTGGAAATCAGAATCCAATTCTTCAAATATTATATTTAGATCCTCTATTGAATTTTTTAAATTTTCTAAATCATCTTTCAGAAAATTCCAATCTAAAACTATATTGTTTTCCGCATCTAGGTATACCTGATTTAATTCATTAGGTTTCTGTTCTAAATGTAACACTACAGAATATGATTTTTTCTTAACAAGCAAACTTTTTATTTTTACTAAAAACATATCAGACACATCAATAACTAATTTGATTAAATCCTTGAATTTTATATGTCCTACTGAATTTAAGTTTCTTGTCAGAATAATATGTCTTAACCTATAAAGAGCTTTACTTTGATATACATTTGAAGTTCTCAAAACAAAATAATTTCTTACGTTTTGATTTGTAGATTTGAATCCGGAAAAATACTTTGGTTGCATTGCATCTAATTTGTCATCAAATAGATGTTTAGCTGTAGGTGGTGAATATTTTTTTAAAAAATTATTAACCAATGAATTTTTTATAAAAACTCTTCCAACTTGAATTTGAGGATGTTCCATAAAATATTTTCCGAGATTTAAATTTATCAAATTGGGTGGTAAAGAATTTAAAAGTAATTTTGTTGTTTCTATGCCGCCTGCAGATATAATCAATTTGTTTAGCTTAATTTCAAACTTATCTTTATCATGATATTCAAGATAGATACTGTGAACTTTTTTTTGATTAAAATTAATTTTTGTTAATTCTGTTTGAATCAAAACATCAATATTTAAACTTTTTTCCAAATATTCTTTAGATTCTTTTATATAGTTTCCTCTTGAAATGTTTATTGAATATGGTTTAATACTTTTCATATTTAATTCATTTGAATCAATTTCTTGTGGGTTAATATTTAATATTTCATATGCTCTTTTGTAGTGAATTTCCAAATCTTTTTTAAGCGTATTCCAAATGGTATTGTGGCTAAAGTCATATTCATCAAGCTCCATACACCAGCCCCCCCAGACATTTGCATTGCCCCCAAACATTCTGACTCTTGAATAATATGAAGCATAATTTTCTGTTGGCCAGTTTCCAATATTTTTAGATTTTGCAAATGAAGATTCGTTTATAGACTTATTAAATTTAAAATCCCCTGATTCAACTAACAGAATGTTCTTATTAAGATTTAAAAATCGTGATAAAGCCAGTCCTGCAATTCCAGCACCTATAATTACTAGGTCATAATTATCTCTTAGTTGAGATTTGTTAATAATCATTTATTTTTCATTTTGTTTACAATATTACTACTTGTCATTTCGATTATGAGGCATGAAATAAATAGAATAGTAAAACTCCATCTGCTTCCAAACTCTGCAGTCAGAAGAGAGGGGGTTATCAAAAAAACTATTGACATAGATAGAATTCTTTCTATTTTAAAATCTCTGTACACATAAGGAAATAAAATTACAAAAGGAAGCACTAATAAGCCTATTCTTTGCGGAGCTCTTAGATCAAAGAATAGCGACAAATAGGTTTCAAAAAAACTACCTACTCTTGAATTGATAAAGAAACTAGATTTTGTACCATCCTGGTTATATTTTGGATTAAAGAAAATACATGTTTTTTCAAAAGTACAATCTCTTGATGACTCGCCATAAAGCCTTGAGTAGTTGTCATAGACAAATTCAATAAAGCTTGCTTTTGTATTGTTGTCACTAAAAATTAATTTAAATAAATAATTAGTGTATCCTGAATTTTCAAATAACCCATCCTGTCTTGAATCGATATTAAAATCTGAAATTATAAACTCACCTGCAGTTATTAGATTAAATAATGCTGCAAGTAGTAGAACAATAAAGAAAATAATAAAAGTTAAAAATTTTTTTCTGAATATAAAAGAAAATATTGGAAATAATGCGACACCAACTGGACGAATCAATAATGAAAAACCATAGATTGCTGGTATTAAGTATTCTTTCCACTTATATTTACTGAAGTACAAGTTCAAAATAGTAAAAATAAAAAATGTAAATGTAACTTCACTTATCATCATTGGAGTTAATTCAAATATAAGAGATTGTGATAGAAGAAAAAATACTCCTAAGCCAGTAGTAAATTTATAAACTTGCTTTGAAATTTTAGTAATAGTATATATAACAAATGCAATCATGAAAATGTGAATCAAATATGAATAATTGTAAAAATAACTAGATAAGACTCCAGAAATAAGAGGCTGTCCAATAGCAAATTCTAAATGTGAAACTGAATCACAATTCACTGTTAGTCTGAAACACTCTAACAATCCTTCACCTAACTGCCTATAGGTTCTGCTGTCTGGAATTGAATTCCAATAATATTCTGGATTGATATCTTTAAATTTAAGAATTGAAAATAAAATAAAAAGAATTGAAAATAAATCTACTCTTTTTTCTATAGAGCGGACGTTAAATAAGTAGCTTAAAAAAATAAATAGGAGAAAAAAAGATAGAAGAAATACTATTGTCGTTGTTATGGGAATTTGATTGAAGTATTCAAATCGACCACTCAAGATAGTAGAATTTACTGCATAATTAAAGACCAAGATTGTTAAAAGGCCAGCTTTAAGGTTCATTTTTCACAGAATTATTTATAAGAGAAACTGCAGCCAAACAACTCAACAAGAAAATAAAATTGAATATATAAGGTGATTTTTTTTCAACATTAAAAAAGTATTCTCCTGCTGGCTGTGGCAAGAAACCGCCTTCAGCATAATTTAAACATTCAAAATAATTATTAACTGTTATTACATTTTCATCCTTTATTAAATTTATAGACCTATATGATTCATCAGGTGGGAAAACAAAATATCCTCCCTTGTCTACTGGGGTCAAACTTTTGTCATAATCTCCTTCACAAATTGCTTTTATAATGCTTTCTTCATTACACCAGCTATGAGAGTAACTAATTACTCTACCTGCTGGATCTCCTAGCGTGCAAGGGCTTAACAGATGTACTTTGTTTATTAATGATTGTTCAGACTTGATCTGATTAATACCAATTGGCTTAAGCAATTGAATTGAAAAAATAGTCATAAACATCAAAAATATAATCGAGTAGATATTTTTTTTATCTTGAAAAATTTTTAAGTAAATATATATAAATGTAAAAGCCAAAAGAAAAGAAAAGTAATGGGTTTTCATTGGGTCACCTTTTACTGGATTAAAATTTTTTGTCAAAAAAGGTACTAAATTATGCGAATTTACAATCATGACAAATAAGCCAACATAGCCTAAAATCCCAATTTTTTTTAAAAATTTATCTTTGTCTTTAATTAAATAAAAAATAGATATTGAATAAAAAGCAACGGAGATAATTGAACTTATGTTTATCAATAATTTTTTATTATGATTGTTCTCTACTAGATATCCATCTGCATGGAACCAATATCTCTCCCAATAATCGCCGAATGTATCCAAAAACAATATTCCCCACATTGAGGTTGCTTGAGAGTCCCTAAATGGATTTGTCCAAATTTCAGTATTCAAATTATAAAGAAAACTAAGTGGCGCTTTAAAGTTATACCCTGCTGGGGTTTTGTGGTCCCAAATCAAAATATTTGTAACTTGATAACTTTCAAATACTAATAATGACAATATTGCTAGAGAGCCAGCCCCAAGCAACAATATTTCTTTTCTTAATACTGTTTTTCCAAAAAAAATTAAAATTATGAATCCAACCATTAGGGAGATGCTTGATTTTAAACTAATTAAAAGTCCAATTATTGGCAATAATAAGAACAAGTACTTTTTTTGATATGTCTTGTTGTAAAGAACTATTAAATAAATTAGCCATGGTAAAAAAGCAAAAGCCATAATTTCAGGTTTTAATATCATACGTAAACCTAATAATGGTGGAAAAACTGAAAGTAAATTTATTATGGTTAAAGAATGGAATTTATCGATATCTAGGTACATTAAAAGCTTATATATACCCACTAATCCAACAACAAAAAGTAAATAATTTGTTATTTGTATTCCATGATTATAAATTAATTCTTTATAATCAACAGAGATTTTGATTGTATCAATACTAAATGTTGAAATTTTTGAAACTAAAGAAAAATATCCAACAGTTTGTTCTTCTAAAGATCCTTGAATTCCAAATATAAAGTAATTTAGATAATTACCATATATATCAAAATCAGTACCTCTATGGCTACTGTATTGTATGTAGGTTATTAAAAATAGATAAAAATTAAATAGAATAGTAAGCGGTAAGTAGAATTTTTCTAAAATAATTTTCATATTTATCATTATTATTATTTTAGTTGTGAAAAAACTAATTAATCCAAGGTATTTATTGATAACATCTTTTATCATAGTTTTGTTAATTCCTGAAAATAGTAGTTCTATCTTGCCGTCTATACCTGTGGATAATAGTTTAGAGTTTTTGATCACTTTATTAACTATCTACTTGGCTATTAAATTAAGAAATAATAAAAAAGTTTTTACTATTTTATTTTTCACTATTCTTTTACTGAAACTTTTCTTGCTTTTACTGCCATCAGATATGTTGAAACTTTGTTACCAGGATGACTTAATAAAAAGATTCCCTGGAGAGATTGGACAAACTGTGGACAATCAACTTGATTGTGAAAAAATTTATCATTTAAATGTTCAAAATAATTCATCTTTAGTAAGAGAAATAAATTTCTATTCTAATCCTGACTCAGAGTGGCTAGGAGCTAATGGATCAAATTTTAATCTTAGTTTTCTTAATAATAAAAAATTTAACTTTAAGAGTGTTGGTGACCTTGATAGGAGATGGCTTCCTTTCTCATTGGTAGCAACTAAAGATTTTGATTCCAAAAATGAATCCTTGAGCATAGTGTATGTTGGCGATCTGGAAGTTTATAAAAATAATAAGAAAATTTATGAAGGAAAATCATACTTAAGAAGAAGCGAAATTCAGATTAATGAAGTTAACGATAAAACTCTCAAAATTATATATAAGTTTGAAAAGACTAATGAAGATGAAATAAGAATTTTAGATACAAATCCTAGGGATTACCCTCCCGATCTGTATGCTAAGCTTCAAATATTTGACTCAAGCTCAAAGATTTTTAAAACCGAAAAAACATTTGTAACTTATTTTTTAGAAGTTGTCTTTATTATGCTAATTTTTTACTGTTTATTTTCGCTAAGTATTGGCAAAAATAGAAATGATTTAATTAGGTTTCTTAATAACAAAAAAATTCTGATAATTTTTTATTTTATACTTATATACTTCATTTCATCACCTTCATTAATTGAATTGTTTCCGGTATTTTTAGTCTTTGACTCTTTCAGCATTTTTATATATTTAAGTACATTTTTAATTTTTTACTTTTATGATTTAAAACCTTTTGAAATATTCGTAGTAACCTTGGCTGTCACTTTTTTATTAATGGATTTGGACTATAAGCTTTACAATGAATATATACGACCAGGTGGTTCCGATTCTTTAACTTATGAATACTTTTCTAGATTGATTCATGAAGGAAGTTTTTTTCAAGGGGGTGAAGATGTCTACACATATTCTCCGGCAGCAAGATACTTTATCTATTTTTCTCACATAATTTTTGGTGAGAAATTAAAGTATCTATTTATAGCTCTTAATGCGGTTGTGGCATATTTATCCGTTTTAGACAATAAATTTAAGTTTGATAGACACAATATTTTTATATATCTTGCGTTTATATATCTTACATCAAATGCAATAAATCGAATTTTTATTTTTGGAATGTCAGAAATATTTTCTCTTGTTTTGTTGATGATCTATTTTAAATCAGATCAGTTGAAATCTGCTTTTCCTTTATTTTCAGGAATTATTCTAGGTCTGGCATTGATAAACAGGCCAATTTTAGCTCTAGGAATAATGGTTTTGGCTTTAGTTTCGAAAAACCAAAAAACTATTTTTTCTTTTTTATTTGTTACAACTCTTCCATTTTTTCATAACTTATTTTATGGTAATAAATATACAATTTTTACAGAAGATTGGAACTATCAAGGTGATGTCCTTGGAAAAAACATCACCTTTCAAGAACAACTATCTCAAGTTATTGAAACAACTGTAACGAATTTTCATTTTATAATAATGAATCCCTTTTATTACGATGTGTATACAAGAGTTTGCAGGCTACTTCCTTTTGTTTTTTTAACTTCTACTGTTATTTTCTTTTTTCTATTATTTCAAAAAAGAACATACTTTAATTTCTCGAAAGAGTTTATAAATTTATTACCTATACTTCTATTTGTGGCACCATTTGCAATTTACGACCCGAAATTTTTCTATCCACGCTTTTTACTCATCCCACATGTATTTTTTCTTATGTATTGTCAAAATCTAAAAAACGAATATAGCTAATTATCAGTTATAAAGTATATAATCATCAATAACTATGAAAAAAGTTACAGAAATTAATTTCTTAGCATTGTCCATAGTTGTTACATCATTGTTTTTTATTCCTGTTTTTTTTAAGGCAAATGTTGGATCTGATTGGGACTCTTATGCTGTTATTGGTACATATTTTAATTTCATTAATTCTGGAATTTACATTCCTTCTAGGCCACCAGGATTTCCAGTATTTGAAATTCTCATCGGATTTACAATATATATAACAAATTACTTAGGTCTTAATAATTTTGAACAGGGATTGTTGATTATCCAATTTTTGAGTTTGATTTCTCTAAATGTATTAATTTATAACTTTTTTAATAAGGCCGGAAATAAAAAAAGCCCTTTTTTCTTTCTAATTGTTTTATCACCAATTTATCTAATATCCGGCCTAAGTGTTATTGATTATTTTTTAGGCAGTTTGTTTGGATTCTCTGCACTTTATTTAGCATTGTATAAAAATGATTTAAATTATTATCAAATAGTACTATCTGTACTTCTATCACTTGCTATAGGAGTAAGGTTAAGTAACGTAATATTTCTTTTTGTAGTATTAGTTCTATTTTTAATCAAAAAAGAAAGCCTAGGTCAAATTATCATAATTGGATTTACTACAATAGTGTTAAGTGGTTTTTTATATTTTCCATTTTATAATAATTTATACAATTTCTACACCGATACAAATATTTACAACTCCATATCAGAAATGTCATGTGTAATCAATCTAACCAATACTGATCATGATTTAATCGGAAGGTTAGGGAGATTCATACTTAAACAGATAAACTATTTTGGAACTTTAGGATTTATATTTTTTCTTATCATATTAAAAAATACAAAAATAAAAATTAATAGCACCACAATTTCCCTTTTCTTAATATTTTTGTTTTTTCAATTAAGCTTTTTGAGACTTCCTACAGAAGAAGGACATCTACTACCAGCTTTTATAGCATTGATGATTATGCTCAATCAGTTAAGTCAATATAATTTAAAAATATTAATAACTGCGGTTATCTTAACGTTCTTAAGTAATTTTATTGATATAAAATTTTATGAAGTAGATCAGGTTGATTCTGCCTCAGAACTAACTTTAAATTTGTCTGTCGCAGAAGGTTTTTTTGTTGAAGATTATAATTTAAGAAACTTAAGAGGAGTAGATAAAGATTTCAATTATTCTAATTCTCAATCTACACTTTTCGATGCATGGAAGGATGGTTGTCCAAATTGATGAATAAAGATAGTGTTGCCATGGTTTTGTATGCAAGATTTCCATCAGAAATGGCATACAGTCATCATATAATTCAAGTTGCTAAGGGTTTTGTAGATAATAATTGTGATGTAAATATTTATTACCCAAAAACCTACAACAAAAAGACTTTAAAAGAAACA
>MDTA01043811.1_pt1 | contig 12286 bp, 13 predicted proteins | sample 811151 | NCBI WGS metagenome assembly MDTA01 (sample SAMN05326648, study PRJNA326480) | marine metagenome | isolation source: seawater | place: Indian Ocean: South | collected 2010
AAAGAAGAAGAAAAGGAAGACAACTCTAAAAAGGGTTTAACAGAAAAACAGAAGAAACTTCCTCCTGCTTTACAAAAAGCTATTTTGAAAAAGCAGTCAAAAGGTACTGTAGATTATGCTAGTTTGTGGAAAAACATCCATAATAAGAGAGAAAGAATCAAAAAAGGTTCTGGAGAAAGGATGAGAAAGAAGGGCGAAAAAGGTGCGCCAACTCCAGAGCAATTGAAAAGAGCAAAATCTAAAACTAAAAAATTAGAAGATCATGTTGCGTTGCCAGTTTTAAAACAAAAGCAAATCGCCAGTGATTATTCTGAACTTTGGCAAAAAATCAATAAAAAGGAAAAATAATTTATGAAAGAATTCAAATACACAACTAGCTTTAGTTCTGTAATCAAGCCATTGGTTGCAGAAGACAAAGATAAGTATTTGGCTATGGCGAGCTATGTTGACATTGGTGATTTTGTGCCAGATGTTGACACTAAGAAAAACGTTGATTTGCTTCCAATTGCCTTTAATGCTTTTGTAGCTAATAGGGTTAATAAAAACGGCGACGTTATTGATACCGACACCGCTATTGCTTCATATAAAAACTTTATTAATAAACCAATTAACATTGAGCACAATAGAGATCGTGTTATTGGAACTATCCTTACTGCTGGTTTTAGTGAGTTTGGCACTGACAAACCACTAACCGAAGAACAGGTAAAAGACCTAAAAGGCCCATTTAATGTTACTCTTGGAGGCGTTATTTGGAAGGTTGTAAATAGCAACCTAGCTAATCTTATTGAAAGCTCGACTGACCCTGATGATACTAATTATCAAAGAATTTCTGCTAGTTGGGAATTAGGTTTTTCTGAGTATAATTTAGCTCTAATCGAAGGAGAAAGTAAGAATCTTGAAGATGCAGAGGTCATTTCTGATTCTGAAATCGTAAAAGAGTTACAAGCCAATCTTAAAGCTCTTGGAGGCAAAGGAGAGACTGAAGATGGCAAGAAAGTTTACAGAAAAGTTATTAATGACGTTGTTCCTTTAGGAATTGGTCTTACAGAAACTCCAGCGGCAGATGTTAAAGGTGTTTTCGGTAAGAAACCTAATAACGAAAATTCATCAAGTGCTTCGGAAGAACAAAAGATCGAAATTGATGAAAAAGTTGAAAAAAATGAAGAAAAAATTTCACAAACTAATAATATTAATGTAAAACAAAATGCGAGTATAGCTATGAAAATTACAAGTATTCAAGACATTACTGACGAAAACCTCAAGGTAGTTGAGGCTTCCGCTGTTAGTGAATTCATTGAAGACGAGCTTAAAAAGGCTTCTGAGAATTATAGCGAAGAAAAAGCGAAGCTTGAAAACGCTCTTTCTGAAGCCTCTGAGAAGCACGAGTCTTTGTTGAAGGAGCATGGCGAAGCTAAAGAACAACTTGAGAAGATACAAGCGCAACTAGGTGAAATGCTTGCCGAAAAGGCACAGCGCGAAGCCGAAGAGCGTTTTGCAACCAGAATGGCCTCTCTTGACGAATCTTTCGTCTTGGAAGATCAAGAGCGCGAGATTATCGCCTCTGACATCAAGGACATGACTGATGAACAGTTTGCTTCCCACATTGAAAAGCTAGATGTTCTCTTGAAGAGCAGAAAGCGTGAAGTTGTAGAAGCAATGGAAAGGCAGCAAGCCGAAGAAGCCAAAGCCTCTGAAGAAGAGGTTAAGGAAGAAGCTTCTGCTGAAACAGTTGTTGAAGAAGTTGTTGAGAACGCCGAGTCACAAGACGAAGAGGTTCCAAATACAATTGAAGCTTCTGAGCCAACAGTTTATGATAAATACAAGGCTGCTTTTTCAGCAGATCAATTTGAAATTAAATAATTATTAACAAGGATTAAATTATGCCTACATTAAGACCATTACGTGACTATGATGAGCACGATGTAATTAACTTGTTCTCTTATAGCGGTGCTATGCCAGCTACTAAGGGAACATTGGTAAAAGCTGTTGCTGGCGGCTGGAAGGCTACAGATGATGTAACCGAAATGTTCGGCCCTGCTGGAGCAAGCTTTAATAACACAGTATCAGAAAGATATCGTACATCCGCGCAGGTTGCCCCTGCCACAACTGGAGCCGATGGAGTAAAAGACCAGCCTCTAGGTGTTATGTTGTATGACGTTCGTGATACAGACGAGAATGGGGAAAAACTCATTTATCACCCACAACGCGCTGCTGAGAACGACTTCGTAATCAGTGGTCAAGCTGTACCTATTTTAACAAAGGGAATTATCCTTTATAGTGGTGCTACTCTTGCCGCTCAAACAGTTACACCTGGTTTGGCAGTTTACGCCGCCGCTGACGGTGAAATTAGTACGGGCGTTGAAGGCACAAAAGTTGGTAAAGCCCTCGGAGCCGTGGATAGCAATAATCACTGCTTAATCAAACTCGAACTCTAATCGATAACCATTCCATAGAAATAGGAGTTTATAATGAAATTAAAATTAAAAAATACACCAGAGCAGGTTGAGTTGATCAAGGCTCTTGGCTCTAGAAATGCTACTGAAGCTGCTCAAGCTTCTGAAGCTTTCGCTGCCTTTATCGCGCCTGTTGCTCAAAAGGTATTATCGCAAGCTGGTACTGCTAGTTTACTCTACAGTGACAGCGTTTATGACGAAGATGACAGCCCAAGCATCCCACTAGACCTTTATTATAATGAAGGTGCTGATTTTGTGAATGTTTGGAGTCAAGGTATGGCTGGCGGGCTTCCTTCCAGCCAAGTAAGTGGTCTTTCCGAAATGAAGATCGCTACTTACCGCTTGGACAGTGCCGTAAGCTTCTTGAAGCGTTACGCTCGCCGTGGTCGTCTTGACGTAGTTAGCAAAGCTGTAGAGCGCATGGTTCAAGAGGTTCTTGTTAAGCAAGAGCGCAATGCTTGGGCTGTAGTTCTCAAGGCTCTCGCTGAAGCCACAACAAACAGCCTTGCTCACGTTGTTGCTTCCAATGCTGAAAACACATTTGCTGTAGCTGACTTGAGTGATCTCATGACTCGCGTTAAGAGAATCAACACCTCGTTTGCCAATGGCACACCATCTGACATGGACAGCAAGGGTCTCACAGACCTCTTTGTTGATCCAGAGACAATGGCTGATGTTCGTGGCTTTGCTTACAACCCAGTTAACAACGTTGGTTCCAAGACAAGCGGCCCAGTTGCCCTTCCTTCCAACGTGCGTGAAGACATCTTCCGCTCTGCTGGTATGAGCGAAATCTTCGGCGTGGTTCTCCACGAGTTGATTGAGCTTGGTCAAGGCAAGAAATACAACACCCTCTTCGGTGAAATGGTTGACGCTTCTGGCGTAACTATTCCTGGCGGCGGTGGCGGCACATGGAGCACTGCTGATGACAAGATTCTTGTTGGTGCTGACCTTGGCCGTGAAGCGTTCATTCGCCCAGTTGCCCGTCAAGCCGAAGGTGGTGCTACATTCACCGCTCTCCCAGACGACCAATTCGTTGCCCGTCAAGAAAAGACAGGCTTCTACGGTTACTTGGAAGAGGGTCGTGTTTGCATCGACGCTCGCGCTATTGTCGGTATCGCTGTATAATAAGCGTAACTGTAACAAAAATCAAATTGGCCCAGCCGAAAGGCTGGGTCTTTTTTTGTTCACAAATAGCTTGTTTTTGTGTAAAGCGTATAAAGGAAAAAGGTTATGCCAAGAAGGAAAAATACTAAAAAAAATAAGGTTGAAGAGTTAAGTCAAACTCACGCCAAGGAAGAAATAAACAAGCCCACTAGCCTTGATCAAATTTGGGGCGATGAAGGTCTTGCTAAATATAAAACACTAAATAGAGATAAATATAAAACTTATTTAGATGAACTTAATAAAAGCGACATGCAACGTCATGCATCTCAAGTAGGAATTGTACCTATCGATAGTCGCGAAATGCTTGTGGGTAGGCTCATGAAAGAATTTGACAAACATGTAGCTAGTTACAATATGCCTTCTCCAAACACAAATCCAGCCCCAAATATATCTGATGAGGCAAAAAGGATTTTGTCTGAGGGAAGATAATCAAAATAAACAGTAAAATTTGAGGGGCTAGTTAATTCTAGCCCTTCTTTTTTGTAAAAAAAAAGTCTTTATTTGTGTTTTAAAGTGTAAATTTATAGAGATTACTTTTTAATTATGGCCATTTCCTTAAACATAAATATCACACAAGGTTCAGATTTTTCTTTAAGATTAACTGGAAAAAATGATGATGGATCAGTGATTAATTTATCTGGATACACAGGCAGGGGTTATGTGAAGCAAAAGTATTCTGACACTGGACACTTATTAAACTTAAACCCCACAGGGGTCGTTGGTTTATATCAGGATGGGATAATTGATATTGTCCTTAAACCAACTGGAACTTCTGAACTACCAGTGACTCAGGGGTTATATGATGTTGAACTGGCTGCTGGTGAAAGTGTAATAAAAGTTGCAAAAGGGTTTGCAAATATACTTCCAGAAGTAACTACGGCAGATTAAATTAAATATTGAGAGGATTTTAAATGGCTATAAAAGTTGTAGATATTGCTGATGAAGTTCATAGAGAGTTGGGGTCTCCCTCTGACTTATCTATCGCTGCTATTTCTTATTGGTTAAGAACCAATATTGGGCAATTAAATAATTTATTGTATTTATCATTAAGTGTTGATAGTGACACTCTTGAGTTTAGCACTGATTTAACAGATGATCAGTGTGTAATATTTAAAAAGTTATACATAATTCATTATTATGATACTAAAGTTCGCTCGACTCTAGGAGCGGCTGGAACAGATTCAGTTGTTGAGGTTAGCTCTGATGGCGCAAGAGTCAGAAAGATTAACAAAAATGAATTAAGCAAGACTTGGCTCCAAGCTAAGAATCAAGAGTACAACGAGCTTAAACAGCTTATAAGTGCTTATGTTTCAACTCAAAATGCCCCGATACAAATCGCTGGCGACGACACAATACCAGAGGGTAGAGATGTAAGAGTTGAAGATATTGTTAACAGAACCAGAAACGCTTATTAATGGCTTCTTTAGTTACAGATGAAGATAAGCACGGCTTTACTGGAATGTTAGCCGATCATTTTGATACTTTTAAACAAGAGATTGTTGTATTTAAAGCTCCTGTAAAAGTCTTACAAAACGTTACTTCTAATGATAGTTATGCGGGTTATGGGGAAAGCTCTAACCAGCAAGAGTTTGAGTACGTCTCTGTTTCTGGGGTTTATAACGCAATCGTCAATTACAATAATCCAGAGCAAATGGATGTTGGCGATGACATTGGCAATATTATGATTGCTAGGGGTACTGTAAGAATCAAGGTCGAACAAGATGCTCGTGATTTTATTTTAAATGGTTCTAGCACAGAAGCCATAAAAATAGATGGAAATACATACAATAAAGTTACAGACGATTCAGTTCAAAACTATCTTGGTTTAAAGTATTATGTTTTTTACCTAGAGAAGACTGATTAGAGATGAGATTTAAATTTGGAAAAGTTAATATAAGCAAAAAAGCTCTTATAAGTGCTTCTACAAAGTCTTTAAGAAAATCTTCTATTGTAAAAGCGAAAACTAGAAGAGAAGTTGAATCTCTTGCAAAAGAAGCGAAAAAAGAACTTATATCCAACTTTGAGCAGCATCCTGTTACAAAAGAAATTGAGGCTGGTTCTGAAAATAACTTCAATTTCAGTAGAACTTTGCAAGGTTTAGGTTATGGGAAGGGGTCTCTTTTTGGTTTTATAGGTTTTGTTGAATCAGACAAACCTATGGATATAGTTCGATTGTACCTTTCGAGAGTGGGCAGGGTAAGTTCGGGAGCTAAAACAGCAATAAGGGGAGAGTTTACTACTTTCACTTACAAGGTAACTAGTCCAAATATGCAAGAAATCGAATCTATTACCCCAATGCCTTGGGAGGGTGGTCGAAGCTGGATTAGAGCAATAGAAAGGGGAATATCTGGTTTAGGTTATTATTTATTAACTAAATCAAAAGGTTCTAGATCGGGTCAAGGCGTACAAGTGACTAATCAGTTAAGGACTGCCACTTATAGACCGACAAAATATATGTCGAACATAATTAAAAATTATGGTAATTTCCTGAGAACAGGAAAAAGTATAACTAAAAGGTAATGAAAGCACAATTTGACAACAAGGTAATGTCCAGCCTTTATTTGTGGTTTGATCACACTTTATTAAAGGAGGGCGAAGCTTTCACCAATTACGGCTCTTTGTTTTATCCTGTTAATAATTTATATCAAGGATATTACACCTACGGCTCACCATTTAGGCAATTTGTCGCTGATACTTCTATCAGCGGTGATGCTGCAAGACCAAATTTTGGAGCCAATATAATTAATGAAATTTATTTAGATAATGTTCCTAAAAATAGAACTGAATCTAATTTTACTGGAATTAATTATGGCCAAGGACAGGTGTATTTTACTGATGAAGTAGACACAAATGTAAAAATAAGCGGTAATTACGCTATTAAAGATTTTAATATATTTTTAACTAATGAGACTGAAGAAAGACTTTTGTTTGAAACTCAGTTCACATTATCCAATAAAATAAGCAACACTCCTGCTGGCTTACCGCCAGACTCATTGACTTATCCTGCTATTTTTATTAAGAATATGGGGGGTTTTAATGAGCCATTTCAATTTGGAGGAACAGATGAGACGATTATAAATTCTAGGGCAATAGTTATTGCTGACTCCCAATTTGGGCTAGATGCTGTATGTTCGATATTCAGAGACACAACTAAAGAGTATATTGGGATTCTTGAAGAAAATGAGATGCCTTTTAATAATTTAGGCGATTTTAATAATTATACTGATTATAATTATACAGGAATAACCCAATCAAAAATAGGCACAGATAACTCTATTTTTATAGATTCGGTAAATATTAGTAAAATCGGAGGTGCGTCATTTGCTGGTTTAAATAATGTCAATCCCAACATTTATAGCGCACTTATCGATTTTGAGCTTAAAAAAATAAGAAATACGTGATAAAAAAATTTCACATTTCACAAAAAAACATGTAATTATTGACGTATAACAAGGAATTAAACCTATGGCACGAAATAGAATTATTTATCAAAGTGAGTCTTTGTACGCTGGGCCAGCCCCTGCTACTGGATTTCACCTCGTTACGGGCACATCTACCCTTGCAAAAGGGTTTCCAACTACGGCTGGAGTGAGTGTTCGGTCTCGCGTGAATCAAATTCAGCGAGTACAAACCGCAAACTATAGCTTCAACATTGCTAGACAGGACGTTAACCAGTTTGGTGAGTTGGCAGCTATTGACCGAGTAATTCTTGAGTCACCTACTGTGTCTCTTGACTTTTCTTACATCCTCGGTAGTTTGATCAATGAAAGTAACCTTGGATTTACTATCACCAAATCTGGCGATACCAACGTATCGTCTGCTATGGCTGGTATTCTTAACAAGACTGAAGACGAAAGAAATTACTTTATTAAGACTGTTGCAGAGGGTGTTGACGCTCTTGGTGACAGCCCAACTGCTGCTGGCGTAAGTGCCGCTCCAAGTGTGATTGGTATTGGTAACGCCTTTATTACCTCTTACTCTACAGAGGGTGCTGTTGGTGACTTCCCAACTGCTTCTGTTAGTGTTGAAGCTTTGAACATGGACTTTGTTCCTGGTGTTTCTGGTAATCACATTCCCGCTGTAACTCCAGCAGACGGTTCCAAGATTACTGACAACTTCTACGCTTTGCCTTCTGGTACTAGCAATGCGGGTGGAATGAAGGCCGACGCCACTGCGGGTGGCACAGCAGGAATTGGAACATCTGGTGTTTCGGCCTTGCGACCAGGTGACATTTCTCTAGCGTTCTATCCAAACGGTGCAGATTCAGAACTTGTTGGATTTACTGGTGTTAGCATTACAGATGCTAAAATCCAAAGTTACACATTAAGCTTTGACCTTGCCCGTGATCCACTCCAAAAGCTTGGTTCTAAGTTCGCGTTTGCTCGCGAAATCACATTCCCAGTGACTGTGAGCTTGAGTGTAGACGCTAACCTTGGTGATCTCACCACGGGTGCTCTTGCTGACGTTATTGATCAAGACTCTAATTATGACGTAAACGTAGTTCTCCACGCACCTGGCGCTGGAACTTCTGATCCTAACAGAGCGATGGCTCGTTACGTTCTCAAGAAGTGTAAGGTCGATAGCCAAGAGTATTCCTCTGACATCGGTTCTAACAAGTCTGTATCTCTTGGATTCTCCGCTCAAATTGGTGGCCCTGCTCAAACAGATGTGGGCTTGTTCATGAGTGGTGTTATTTCCTAAGATAGCGCACTGGTTTAAATAAGTTATATAAATTAAAGCACCCCTTCGGGGGTGCTTTTTTTGTTCTCATATAATTAAAATCGTGTAATAAATTATAAGGTAAAAGGTACATGAAAGGTGAAAAGGAAAAGGAATTTCTCAAGTTCCAAGTTCGTCGTAAAGTTGTAAATCTTTATAAATCTTTTTTATTTATTTTAGAAGATTTACAGGCTGATGGTTATAATATAGATGACGAGACTTACCAAAGGGTAAGAAAAAGGGTTCTGGATCAAGGCAATGACAGTATAAGGGAAGTAGAAGAGTATATAGAAAATTTTCAAATTACTCTCAAGGATTAAGGTTTAAAAAGTATGAAAAAGTTATACGAGTTCACACTCAAGGAAAAAGTAACCAATAAAGTAGAAGAAAAATCAACCGACAAAGATGGTAATGAAATCACCATCACCAAGGATAAAACCGAGGAGGTTGATAGGGTTTTCTTTCTTAAAAAGCCAACTCGCTCTATGTATGACGAGGCAGAGCTTTATTATGGAGTTCAACTTTCAGAAGGCATCAAAGCTGGTCTACTAACCAGAGCGTTGCTTGCCAAGAGATTTTCAAATGATGGCGGTATCATGAGCGATACCGACAAAGAAGAATATGCTGATTTATATTTAAAACTTTTTGAAAATCAAAATGAAATTCAAAGACTTTCTGCAATTAAAAAAGAAGAAAGAAGCGCAGAACAAGCCGTAGAGCTTGAATCAGCAACTCAACAAGATGGTTTAATTAAAAAGGAAATCCAAGAATTTGAAATGGCTCAAGCTAGTTTATTTGATCAAACAGCAGAAAACAGAGCCAGAAATAGAACAATTCTTTGGTGGGTTTTAAGTATTTCTTATTCTGAAGATAATGAAGGAAAGGTTGAACCTATTTTTAAAGGTGATAGTTTAACTGAAAAACTTGCGGCTTATGACGCTTTTGAAGAAGAAGGTACAGAGCTTGAAGAGCAACTTCTGAAGAAACTTATTTATTACGTTAGTTACTGGTATGTAAGCAGTGCTCAAACACCAGAAGAGTTTAAGGAGCTAATTGATGCTATCTCTGAAGAGGAAGCTAAAGCTGAATCAGAACAAGCAATAGATCAAGCCGTTGGCACTCAAGAAGAACCAAAAAAGCCAGCTAAAAAAAGAGGCAGAAAAAAGAAAACCGAACAAGCTGCCGTAGCGCAAGAGGTTTCAGCACAGTCTGAAAATGATAGCTCACAATCTTAAAATAGTGTGACCCCTTGTTAAACACAAGCCCCTTTTTGGGGCTTTTTTTATATTTATGGAAAAAACTCCTAAACATCTTTTGAGAAGAATCTTTATGGATATACTTAAAGGGTATACAAAAGCTTACCATGAAGACTATGGAGATTTTTACATAAAACATTTGGATATTTTTGACTCTGAAGAAATTGACGAAAAAGACGATCACTACAAAACACACGCTGCATCTAAAGGTTTACCAACTACCGAAGAAAAAATAAAACAACTAAAAGAAGAGGGTTCTTGGGGAGACAAGGAAGAAAGAGAGATAAGTGATTTAAATCTTACACTCAGAAACCTGCAAAAAACCAAAACTAAACTCGTATTAAAATCAGACATAGAGAATATTGAAAGTCAGATAAAATCAACTAAAGAAGAACTACAACAAAAACAAGCTGAAAAATCACAATTAATTGGCTATACCGCAGACACTTATTCTTCTAAAAAAATAAACGAATACTACGTATTCACTACTACATACAAAGACAAAAAGCTCAAAAAGAAACTTTTCTCAAAAGAAGAATTTGATGAACTTTCAGAGCAAGACATCTTAAAATTTGTACAGATATTTAATTATAATTCTAAAAAAACAAGCGAAGAAAACATAAAAAGAATAGCATTAAGTGGGTTTTTCTTAAATAATTTTTATCTGTGTAAAGATAATCCAAAAGTGTACTTTGGAAAACCAATAACGAAACTAACATATAACGAATCAGAATTGTTCAGTTATGGTCGATATTTTAAGCATATTTTGTCAGAAATGAAAAACAAGCCAGACGAAGAGATTATGGATGACCCTGATAAGTTAATAGAGCTATATAATATCGGTCAAAATAGTGAAAAAATTAAACAGTCTGCTGAAGATTCTGATGCAAGCACGGTTGTAGGGGCCACTAAAGAAGACCTTGAAAGAATGGGTATGTCTTCGCCTTCTGAGGATAAGGGTGTCAGTTTATCACAAGAAGCCGCTAAAAAGGGTGGAAAACTTTCTATGGATGATTTAATAAAATTACACGGAATGTAGCCATTTTTTGTGTAATTATATAAGCAAGGTAAACGGTACACACAAAAGGTAAAATGGCTACAAAACCTACAGTTGAAATAGAAGCAAGGCTAAAGCTTGATAAAACAAGAGCAGCAGGTGAACTTCAAGATTCCATAGGGGGATTACTCAGAAATGTTCAAAATTTCAACAAAAACCCTATTGTTGCCAAAAATTTTACTCAGCCGCTTGGCAGAATAACTGGTGCTACTGACGAATTTACCAAATCTCTAGAAGCTTCTAATGCTCGTGTTTTAGCGTTCGGCGCATCTGCTGGTGCTATTTATGCCCTTGAGAGGGCTATGAGCCAACTCGTAACTACCACAATTGAGGTAGAGCAGGTTTTCACTAATATTCGCGCTTTAACAAATTCAAGTCAAAGAGACTTTAAAAGGTTACAAGACGGATTATTTAACATAGCAAAAAGCACTGGTCTTGCTTTTAAAGATGTTGGTGAGTCTGCTGAAGAGTTTGCTCGTCAAGGTTTAGCGGTAGAAGGAACTCTAAAAAGAACAAATGCAGCCCTAACACTAAGCAAGCTCGGTGCTATGGATGCTGTTAATGCAACAGAATCTTTAACCGCTGCATTAAACACTTTTAATAAAGTTGGCCTAGACGAAATAACGATAGTCAATAAACTGGCTCAAGTTGATGCCAAGTTTGCTGTTAGTTCTGCTGATTTAGCTGAAGCTATCAAGAGAACGGGCGCGGCGGCAACTGGCGCAAATGTTAGTTTTGAAGAGTTAATATCTGCTGTAACTGTAGCTCAAGAAAGAACGGCTCGTGGTGGTGCTGTTATCGGTAACAGTTTCAAAACTATATTTACCAGAATTCAAAGACCTGAAGTTTTAAAACAACTTCAGGCTATCGGTGTAAATGTAAAAGATGCTAATGGAGAAATTCTTCCAGCTATTAATATCTTAAAACAGTACGCCAGAGTTTATGATACTTTAACACCATCTTTAAAGGCTAACACCGCAGAACAACTTGCTGGTGTATTTCAAGTAAACGTATTAAAAGCTGTTCTTCCTGAATTAGCTAGAGAAACAGGTAAATTTGATCAAGCTTTAAAAGTTGCCAATGAAACCACAAATGAAGCAAGTGAGCGTTTAAAGCTTTTAAAATCAACCACCAAAGGGACATTAAATGAAACAGTTGTTAGCTTGCAGCAGACTGCTTCTGAAATTGGCAATCTTACAATAAAACCAGTAACTGATAATATATTAAAATCTTTAACTGGTTTAGCTGATGTTATAAGCCCAGACAAATTTTTTGGCTTGGGCGAAAATGTAGGTAGGGGTGTTTACGAAGGTATAGGCAAAGTTATTTCTGGGCCTGGTCTTATTTTGCTCGGTACTGTTTTGGGCAAAATTGGAGTAAATTTATTTAAATTCTTATCAGAGTCTAGTAAGAGTTTTTTGGGTTTAAACAGAGAGTCTCAAAAACAAGCTCAAATTCAAAATGTTATTCAAAACATTCTTGCTCAGAGACCAAGAGATTTAGAAAGGATATTAAATAAAGAAGTAAGTCTTAATGACGCTGCAAAAATATTCAATAAGGAATTATTAAGATCAGAAAGACACTACGAGAATTTAATAAGCCTGTCTACAAAGCTTGCCGCCAATCAAAATATTCTA
>MDTA01139753.1_pt1 | contig 12286 bp, 8 predicted proteins | sample 811151 | NCBI WGS metagenome assembly MDTA01 (sample SAMN05326648, study PRJNA326480) | marine metagenome | isolation source: seawater | place: Indian Ocean: South | collected 2010
AGCCGTCTTGTTTTCTAGCTTCAGTGTTGCCGTGTAACGGGTTTTACGTTCATGCAAGACAAGTATATGTTGTGTGTTTCTCCGGAAAGAAATCAGATCTGCTTCCCAGTGGCCTGCCTGGCTGCGCTCCAATACTTCTGGAGGACGTTCCGCCAGTCTTACACGTTCCTTTATTTGACCACGATGCGCTCGTTTCCGGCGGCCTCTCTTAGCATGGGCCCGTACCAAGAACTTATACACCTTCTGCTTTTTCTGCTCAGGGCGATAAATCCAGGCATAAATGCTTTCATGACTGATGGGTTGAATTCCTTCTTCATAGCCATAACGCTTCAGCCGAACCGCGATCATTTCAGGAGACCACCCATTCATTTGCAATGCGTTTAGCACATATTTCTGTAGATCAAAATCTGTGTCCAAACGACTTAATCTCTGGCGTCTGGCTCTGTAACGACTGCAAGCTGTAGGGACATTATAAACCCCACTCTTGTTGCGATTGCGTCGAATCTCGCGTGAGATTGTCGACTTAGAACGACCAATCAATCGAGCTATCTGGCATATCGATGCCCCTTGCTCAATATAATGGTCGATTAAAGTTCTTTCCTCATAACTGATATGCGTGTATTTTTTCATTGCAACGTCCTTTGTATTTCATGGCTATCTTAGCCAATTGGGCGTTGCACTTCATCTTTGAATTTACCTTTCTCCAAAAACCTTAAGTCCAGAACTATCTATCACAATATGAGTTACCTCATCCGGCTTTGAATATTTAAGATCCTTTAATGAGTTGGATAAACGACGAGAAAGATGACTGAACTCGGGGACTTTCAGCTTAACTTCCATTAAATCAAATAAAGAGGTAATAAATCCCTCTAGCTGTCTGAGGGCTAGCTTAAATATATGGCGTAAAGTTGCTAGTAATTTTATTCAAGCGTCTGAGTAAATGAATGGTCTGCCTCTTTTTCTCATTTCATCAGAAACGGCGTACCAGGTTTTTTCAAATCCTTCTTCAAGCCAAACAGTCAATGAGCCACGCTTTTTGAGGGATCTATTATATTCGCGCCAGTTTGTAACTCGATACTTTGCTTTTGCCATAATAACCTGTTGGTTTTCCTAAATTATTTTACCCAACTGAATCTATTTACGCAACACAACCTATCAAGCAGTACCTAGCCAAGTACTACTTGTGCGGCAAGGTTTTTTGTTTGTTAAATAAACCAACCAAATCAGTGACTTGTATGTTTTTAAGGTATTGATTTTCTTTGTATTGAGTTACACATATCAAAGCTTACTGAGCCGTGGCTGATCTTCCTTATGTTTTGTCAGGCTTTCTTGGATATACTCTGCTATCGGATCTTCCTTATTGAGAAAGTAATAACTATTTAAAATTTGATCTATCCCTATGTTCCACCCTTTAACCAACAATAAATGATACCTCTCAAACATTGGTGGCGTTACTTCTGTTATTTGATACTTATAACTATAAAATTTGTCTTTTGGTCCTGTACGACTCTTTTGGTTGAGAGTAGTCCTCTCAACAATAATATAGGTCACAGTGTGATACTTAAGGGGCTTTTTTAATAGATCACTTAATCTAGATTCAACTTCTTCTTTAGATTTAAATCGACGAGTCTGACACGCATTCAGCCTTCGATCAAAGCTCTTGTATTCTTTAAACCGCTCAGCACTATAACATTGCTCTAGTAACAACCGCTCCTCATGATCAATGTAAAGAACGCCCGTGTAGCGATGATTGTTATAAACCAATTCACCATAGCGCGCTGTATATGTCATTAACTCCAAACGAGGCCAGGACTCAGCTGTAGACAATATATCTTCAGAAATATGTCCATGATCTAATAAGATAAAGTTCGAAGAGCATACCTTCGGTGTATTTAGATCCATGTCAATGGTTATAAGGGACATATCATAACTCTCAATAATTCTACATTAACTATATTATCGTTTTTATTAAATAATAAAGATGAATATATGGTTTATATTCTAATGAGGATTACCTAATAGAACATGCTCTTTCTGCATTAACAGAAGGCAAATCTTTCCAAGGTTAGTGAAAAGATTCAAGAAGCGAGGGTTTGTATGCGTACTAAATAACACTCAAATCGGGTTGGTCACGACTATCCCGACTTGTGTTCGTTGACTAGAACACGCTGCCTTAACTTATAAAGAAAACGGTGTTCCAGATTTCAGACATTATCTCAAACTGACATTGTTCTTCTAATGTCGTCAATCACATCATTTAAAGCTTGTGCAACAGGCATAACAGAATTTACGTGAGGAGTTTTAGATCTACAAACAGGACATTCATGACGTTGATTAATATACCTTAAAATACTTGGTCTTTGATATGCTACAGGGTGTTCGCCACCAGGGCATACAAGTTGGATCGGGTCTCTTAAATTATCGGATATATCATCAACATCCTCTGTAGGCTGTTGTTCTTGTAAAGCTTTGTATGACTGTATGAACCTTTGAACATCTCTCTCCTGATCATATTGAATAGATTCCATAATAACTGACAATTTATAAAAGAGATCAATTTCTTTTCTCTTTTCTTCAAACTGTTGGGCGACTGTTTCTTGTCTTTCCCTAGCCTTCCTCATTGTAGATACTATCTCCTCATAATGATCTCTTTTAATCTCAATTCTCCGTTTAAGACCCTGAGACCTCTCGCTTAAAATTTCATCGCGAGTTTTTTTATTAGATCTAACTTCTTTTTCTTTTGCAGTCACATCTTTCTTTGCAACTTTAATAGCACTAACCAATTTAGGGTGGTGTTCAGGTCCAGCAAAAATTTCTATTTGTCCTTTACAGACTTTAAACCAGTCCGAAACATAATAAACTGTAAGTTGTCCATCAGCTCTCTTCTCGGTTTTACTTTTTTGATGAGTCGTTGAGGATAAGTTTTCTGTAAAATAATCATAAGTAACGTCATTATAATTTACTGTATAAGAACGCCACCATTGGAACGCCCAGGGACTTTCATCCCATGTAAATTTTTTATAAACAATAGCGGGAGCTTTTTCTGCTTCATTTAGTGTTGTTCGTAAATTTCTCAAATCTCTTTCCGAAGAAGTTAATGAATCATTGGCTCGTTTTAATCTTTGATCGAAGTCAGCGGAATTAAAAGAATATTCTCTCTCAAGTTCTTTTAATCTACTTTCTGAACAACTTGAAAATTCCATAAAAAATCCTCCATGCAAGCTCGCAGATTTAATTGCCTCATGAGAAATGGAATCTAAAAAATCAGCAGAGTATTTTGTCATTTTTTTTTGGAGCTCAACAAGCTCTATAAATTTAGCTATTCTTCTATAAAAAATTTTATCAAATTGTACACGTTCATTATTATAGCCATCAAAAAGAAGTGCCTCAGGTGAAATTTGAGGAAGGGCATCAAGATTGGCAGCAAGCTTTTCTACTGATTCAGGAAAAAGTGGATTAAAATACCCATACCTTCCAGCATCCAAGCTTGATTTCATAATTCTTACATAAGCTGTTTCAGCTGATGCAGTTTTAATATTTTTATGACTCATCAAGTCTCTATCAGCATCCCCTATTTCCTCATCATGTCTGAGATCCTGTTCTTTTCTACTTGTAAATTTAGAAATAAAACCTAAACATCGATCAACGATAGGCCTTTCAACTTTTCTCTCACGTCCTGCTTTTTCTATAGCTTCTCTCAAAACAACTGTTTCACTTTCAATTACTCTAGCAATTTCTCTACCACATCTAAGAGATATTTCTTCTTCATCCGGATAACGTGCCATACCCATTCTCTCTCGTATTGTAGGGGTGTATTTATTGAAAAGAAAAAAAACAGGGGCTGTGGACAAATGCCCTGCCTTTATTATCCGTGATATTTTTCTGCCTAAATCTCTGAATCCGACAGCTCTCTCTTTTAAGTGATAATAATCCTCCAGAAAAACAAGTTTAACATTTCCTTTCGCACGCCGAACTGCAATTTCTGTCAAAATGCTTGCTGCAATCTCTTCTTCAGGTAAGGGCCTTACATCACCAAAACCCCGCGTATCCAAATAATTTTTTGATCTTTTTGAATAATATGCAGGTAAATTAGTACAAGGCACTCCTTTACCACCCATTTCTGCATTAATGTGATCACCTTGCTCTATTACGATTAAACCGTCTCCATCTCCTTCTTCAGCAGGATCAAACTTAGACCCTAAAGCGCATTTATCGTCGTACTTTTACCAACTTGTGTTCGTCCTAGAAATACGACCAAAGGTTTTCCTTCAACTTGGTCTATATCAATTTTAGACAACCCTTCTTCTAATATTTCAAGAACACGAGAAGAATTAATTTGTGATTCTTCAGCCTCATGACCTGCAGGATCAGCTGCGTAGATTAATAAGGGCATTAAAATTATGGTTAAGAATGAGCGCATGGATTAATACCTCGTTTTTTACAAAGGATATCTTTAAAGATTAGCAAAATCACTTAGAATAAATTAACAATTAATAACTTAGTTAGAAAATTCGTCTGCAGGCTAGCCTAGATATATATATTGTAATTTTACACCAAACCATAAAGCTCTTGTTTAATACAAGAGCTTTATTTTTGGGCATTATCTATCAATCCCAAAGTCTTTCTCAATATTTTTCTGAACATCTACTTTGGCTTTTTCAAGATCTAGTTTGATTTGTTTTAATCCTTCTTTTTCTTGTAGAATATCGTTGTAATCAGTGCCTGGCGTATGCGGCTGTATTGTTGTAATCTCAGTTTTTGGATACGTTTCTTTTAAAGTATTTAACTCTGCGCGCAGCTTTTCTTCATGTTTTGGTAAAGTTGTCGGATCTCTCGGATCCCTATCATTATCCAAAGCAACAATGATTCTTTTTTGTTCTATGTTTTTTTCTAGGGCTGCTTGCTCAGCTATAGCCTTCACATTATGAATGCCTAAACCAGCAACCACATTAGCTTTAGCGCTCGTTTCAATCAGGCTTAAGGCTGTTTCAACCCCCTCTGCAATCAAGAGCGGCTTATTTGGATCATGGGACGTTAGATTAACTGCTGATCCTTTGATAACGCCTAAGCTTTTTTTAGAGGTTTCCAATGAGGTGTCTTTGCTGCCATCAACCGTTAAATAGGTTATTTGTACACCTGTGATGTTGTTATCCTTATCCCGAGCAAAGGCGAGTAATGCTCTGTGAGTGTTTTGTTTGGTTTCACTATTATAGACTTGATCACTGAACCTCAGATCATGTGCTTGTTCCAGAGTTTTCTGAGAGATCCCCCTTCCCTGTAAATAAGCTTCTGCTGCAGTTCCCTGAAGCTTTTGGCTTTGATCGTAGAGAGCTTGAACCTGTTTGATCTTCTCAGCCCTTTGGGCGGCATAGACTTTTTCATGCATAAGGCGTAAAGCCTTTGATTCTTCTCTAAACTGGTCTTTATCTTTTAGGTTTATAGCAGTTTTATTTTCACCAATGCTTGAGTTGATCAATGCCTGCGTTTGACCATCTGTGTAGGCAGATAAGATTTGTAAAATGTCTTTGTAGGAAGAAGCTGCGCCAAAGGCCTGGACCAAGCCATAGGCTTTACCCCCCTCATCCGTCATAAAGTCTTTCCAGCCTTTGCTATTTACAACCAGAGAGTGATTCTTTCTAAACCGCAGTTCATGCGGTTTGGAGATCACCAGGTCATCTGTAATCAGGTCTTTAGCAAGACGCAACAGATCTACCCGCTCATTAACCAACTCAATCAGTCCTCTAGGCTCAAGATGATCTTTGTTTGCTTTTAGCTCTTGTGGAATAACCTCCCCATAAAGTCCTTTATCATACAACAAACCTCGAACAGGCTTTTTAATATCCCCCTCTTCCTCTAAAACCAATTCCTTGATTTGAGCAAGAGTATGGGGATTTTTGTCTTGTTCATAAGCATCAATCAAGCTGCGTACCTGACACCTCAAGGCCTGACCTTCAATATCTTCTCTATTAAGGCCCATGAGCAGATATTGTTCTGTTGTAAGACGCTTATGCTCTGTCATAAGCTTATCAGCTATAACTTCTTGCTTTAAACCTATCCCTTGGATCTTGGTTGTTTTTTGCTCTATCTTAAGCTGACCACTTCTCTGAAGAGATCTTTTTTGTGCCTCTAATTGTTGATAATCTGCAAGATCACTTAAGGCAGCCTGTCTTTTCAAGAATAGGGCCTTGTTGTTTGTGTGCTCAGGTCTAAGGGTGTAAAACGCTTTCTGCAGTTTGGATAGTGACGTTAATGCATATCCTTGTACCACTGCCTCATTCACACCTAAGGTTTTTAAAATCATCTGATGTGCTGGGTCACTTTTACCTGTTTCAGGATCTTTTTTATCACCAATTATGTTATAAGCCCGCTGCGCTACTTTAATCTTTTGTAAACAACAATCTTTGTTCAAGATTTGCCCTTCATGGTCATAGATTTTTGTGTCTTTAAACGCCCCAAGTGATATTCTTAAGATGTGCCTTGCCGCTTGATCTTGCAATCTGTCATAAGAAACATCGCCTAGATAACCTTTTTGGACTTCTCTATGTTCCTGGTGCTTTTCTAGTAAAGCTGAGGCAATCTTATCCCGCTCTTGATAGAGTTTTTCAAGCTGATGCCTTTCTTGTTTATTTTTCCCAGAATTATCAAATGAACATGAAACTTGTGCCTTATCCCGATAAGCCGTAATCTGCTTCTCAATATCTTTGTAGCCTTTGAGTAAAGCTCTGTATGTAATCATCTCCGCCTCTCTTTTAATCTGACACGCTGTTTCAAAGAACTGGCCATACATCCCTGCCTTGATCTTATTATTTACTTCCATCATCCCAGAAAGCTTCAAGACTAACTGCTCTCTTTCCGGTGATTTGGTTTGATCATACCCTTGATAGGTTTTAACCAATGTCTGGATCTCAGCATCAAGTGGATACTTTCCTGTGGCGTGAATCTTAATCTGATCTAGACTAAACCCTTGATCATGCATATAAACCCGCGCCTGCTGCCACTGATCCATAATTTCCTTGGCCTGTTGTTTGCGTTGTTGATAAAGAGGTTTTAGAAGGTCTTTTTGTTTATCGAGAGATAATGTGTTGTCGGCTTGGATGGCTCGTATCTTCTGTTCTAATTCTTTGTAACTCTCCATAGTTTTAAGCAGTTGCGGATAAGCTATCTCCAATTCTTCTATATCAATGGCTTGTAAGACATCACCTGGTGCTGCAACTCTCTCCATCAATTGATAAACCGATCCTGCAAACGATCTGGGCATATGAACTTTAAGACTTTCCTTATGCCGACTCATCATCACATACAACAAATCAGCTGCAATTTTAACACGACTATCTAAATACACATGAGCATGATCAACTGTCATCCCTTGAGCCATATTGCCTGTAATTGCATAGCCTAAATCAATCTTGTCATACTTCTTGGTATTGATTTTTGCTTTGGCTCCTGAATCCAGTTCCACCATCAGATATTTACCCATGGATCCTGTCACCCGTCCCATTGCACCGTTACAGACTTTACCTGTACCGTTAACAATTTGACTGGCCCTGGAGGTAAAATCATTCTGCCTCAATAAAATACGATCGCCAATATAAAACACTTGATCTTTAACTTTAATCTCAGATCCTAATTTGCCCATAGACTTAAGCTGCTGACGGGTTAAATCATTAAGCCTATCCACATCCACCTGACGATTAGCCAACATCAAACTCTGCCGACCTTTTTCTAAGTCATTAAGAAAGTTTGCAACTACTCCTAAATGGGGTGTCAAAGAGACATTTGCTAATTCTTTTTCTCCTCGATGTGTGGTTTGATCAACATATGAGGACTTTGGTTTTCCCCAAACTGTTCCAGAGTCCTCAACCACGTCTGGGGCGTAATAATAAAAACAGTTCTGGTAGTGATTCAATGCTTCTCGAATCCTTCCTTCAGATAACCTCAAGGTGGCCGTACGGTCACCCTCTTTTTTTTGCCTTAAGATATGCGTCAACTCATAGACTGTATCCGTTTCTCCAAATGCCAATCGACCAGCCGCACCGCGTCCAATTGCCTTCAGCTGATCTGGATCACCCACAAGAATAGCCTTGCCCCTAGCCCTATTCAATTCAGATAGCACCCTGGTCAGTATATGAGGCGGCGCCATGGAGACTTCATCTAAAATCAACACTGTTCGAGAATGAAAGCTATATAGCTGTCTTTTAAAAGCCATTTTCCTCAAAGATGACTTATCTCCTTTTCTCTCCAACTTTGCAATCTCATCCCATTCATGAACATACTTGTGCAAGGTAATACTCTCGATTCCCTGCTCTTGACTTAAAGCCTCTGCAACCCGCCCTTGAAAAGCAGCGGCCCTTACCTGATAGCCTTTGCTCTGATATGTATCTTTTACAATCGAGAGAACTGTACTTTTACCAGTCCCAGCTCGGCCAAGTAAAACGCCAAGCCGTTTATCAGAACAAAGATGGTCAATAGCCCCTGTCTGCTCTGCGTTAAGGGCATACCCCTCTCTTCTCTCAAAATCTTTGATAAAGCTTTTTGGACCTGGCGCACCCCAACCAACACCTAGATCTTGATTAGCAATCTCTCGGCCTTGATAGGTTTGTCGAACATAGTCCTTCATAAACTCAGGCACGTGCGATCCAAGAGCTATCTTTTCTCCCACCGCAAACACAGCTGATTTAGCCCGCCGCCATAAACTCTGTTTTGAGATCGTACTTTGAGAGAATGCCTTTAAAGTACTGGTTAACTGCTGCTCCAACTCATAATCACTGGTCAGCATCTGATGCTTTGATCCAACGTCTCTGGTCTCAACAAGAGAGAGCAAGGCTGAACTAAGCCTGTCCTTCATCGCTTCAATCAACACCGCCCTGTCCTGATCAGAGAGTTTTTTAAAGGAAGACAACGTTTGACCAAAAACATCATCGACTTTGCCCTGTTCTTGTTGGTGCAACAAAGACTGAATCAAAACTGCTTTATTATGTGAGGTTTTAACATAATGATTTAATGCCTTAACCAGCCCCTCTTCCGTAAACAGCACCTTACTTTGCACAACCGCCTTAAGCAGTTCTTCTGGGCTTTTAAGCACAACCTTTTCATTAGAGATTTCAATCTCTTTGTTTTCTTCAACAATCCGGCTGGGGGCTTTCATCTTGTCAGCATACCAACCTCTATGCTTGGTCGGAGCCCTTTCAATTCCCTGGTCTTTTAAACTGCGATGATCAACACGGATGTTATATCCCCATTCCTGACACCGATCATTGATCACCTCAGCAACGCTTCGTCTCATCTCTTTTAAAACATGTCGGGGATAGCGATGCTTAGCCTTTGAAAAGTTACCCTCTTCATCAATCGCCCGCATGCTGGCAATCATATGTACGTGTGGGTTGTTTTCCTCATCATGAATGGCATATAGAACCATCAATCGGTTTCTAACAAACAAAACTCTTGCCAACTCTTCGGTCAGTTGAATCTTTTCCTCGGTTGAGAGCTCCTTTGGCAAAGCTATGATGCACTCATATCCCGTACTGGCTGAAGCTAATAACTTTTCTTTTCGCTCCATGCTTTTTTGATGACGTAGAGGATCATTATTTCCCCGAAACCGACCTCCAATAATTCGATCTTCATTAGCCTCAAGAACATCAACAAAACTCTGCACATTCTCATATCCAATAAAACCATCTGGCCTTAATATCTTTGAGGCCAACACTCCACCTTCAGGCCTTGGATAAGAAAATAACTGGCCTGTTCTCTCTTCAACCACTTTCTCACCAGTAATATAAGCAGCACTAGCAGATACGCTCTTCTCTCCACTCCTTGATATAACGCCAGCATGAAAGTGATAGTAACCAGCCATTATTTTTTAAGCTTTAGATCCGATAGCAATTGAATTTTTCTATTAGCTTCAAAACAGTTTTCAAGAGTATTTATTCTCTCCCAGTACCATTGATCTTTTTGCCTTACCTCGCCAAAAGGATCCATACAGGATTGCTTTTCTGTTATTTTTGATATCTTCATATACATTCTCCTTTAAATTTATATATATAACGTTGTCCGACTGAAGGTCCGCACGCATGATTATATCATGCATAAGTGCGCATTGCAATTTATTGCCATGATTATCGATAGATAATTCATCATTATTTTTCCTCATTTTCGTTATTTGGGTTTACTTGATAACGGGGTTCCCGTATTATTTGATTGAGATATTAAGATTTATGGAGATGATATGGCTCAACAGATTAATGCAAAGCTTAACAAGCTTGAACAAGACAAACTAAAACTTGAAGCAGAGATAAAGTCTCTCAAAAAACAACAGATCCAAGAACTTTCTGCCCTCTTATCTCTTGTCTGTGAAGATCACCAAATTGATCCTATGGTCTTACTAGGTTCTTGCTTAGAAACCGCTAATGATTCAAAAACACTCTCTCTAAGAAAGGAGGAATGGCTTAAAGCCGCTACATCCTTTCGTAAGAAAAACAAAGCACGACTCTCTGCCTTACTTGACAAAAAAGATTAAGAAAACGAAACAGATGATCAATCGCTTAGAGAAGCAAAAGACTCAAGAGAAAATACATCAAGCCACCCTCTCCTCTTCTCTTCGCAAACAAGAAACCAGAACCAAAATACAACTCGGTGGGCTCTTATTAAAATCAGGACTAGCAGATTGTTTTGATATATTTCCAGGTGATGATCTTCAACTAGATCCAGAAAAACATCAGCTTGCTATGAGCCTTTTAGGAGCTCTTATCGACCTCAAAAACACCGCAGAAAAAGATCCTGACCTTTACAATTATTGGCTCTCTCTTGGATTGAAAAAAATCAATGGTTAATTAAATACTTTCTCTAAAATCTTCCTAAAATTACTTAGAACAGTCTCTTTTTTAAAATGTTCTCATAACTACAATAAATTATATTATTTCAAATTATTTACACAAACTATACATAATATCTGTGTTTTTATCTTCTAACAACTTATTCAATTTTCACTGGGAGTCTTAACAAAACCATTTGAGACAAGAAATTCGTCTTCATAAGAAAACCTAGAATCAATCATAAACAGATCCAAGTGATCCAACATCCATTCTACTAGAGTAAGCCTAGCCTCAAGCTCATCTGCCATTTTCAAGCGATGCATTTCTTTTGTATAAGCAGGATGTCCACGGGGATAAGCCTCAAGAATATGTATATCCTCACCTACTTTTTTAAACCTATGACGGCAATAAGTTTTAGAGAGCCATTCTGAAGAAGGTTCTTTTTGGATCTTTTTGTTTGTTTGAGCTAGATAATCAAGTGAATATGAACAGTTTTCTAAAAAATCCGTTCCACCAACTAACTTGCTCTTAGCTAACCCTCTATAAAAAGAAGTTTCACTAAATACTTCTAAATCCTCTAGAGCCCATGTAGCCAAGGGAGCTTTAGCAGCAGCTAATGATTCTGCTTCAACACGGTGAAGTTCCAAACTTGCTACTCCTCCGAAATGGCAGGAAAATGCCTCAATTGCATATAATCCCGCATCTCTTTTTAATTCAACATAACGATGGTTGAGATATTTTTTTCCATATTTTTTGATCTGTTCATCTTGGGGAAGAGATAAAATATCAGAAAGCAACTTAGGCGCCTTTGGATTAATTTTTATTGTAGTATCTTTCCTTTTAGGTTTTTTAGCAGTTTGCTCTTCACCTGCTCTTACCGCTTTGGACCTCTTTCCTTTTTTTGGTGTTTTGAAATCAAAAATTCTGTAGATAAAGTTCTTACTACTGACATCTCCTCCATCATGTTGAATTGCACCAATAAGAGCTTCAAGCGTTGCTGCGTAGTTTTCACTTTTATTAGTTCCAGCAGGACTTTGCCAAACATGATTCAAATCATCAACTAAACCTAACCCTACAAATCTTTTTGAGAGAGCTAGGTTAGTTTTATATTTTTCTCGTTGAGTATGAATTTCATGAGCATCTTGTGAATTAGAGTAGAGATATTCAGTTAATGTTTTGTAAAGAACCCCATCTCCAAGTGATTCAAGTTTTCTAAATTCTGGGGTGCCAACAGCAAAACTTTGTCTTAGACAAGTCTGATCTTCAAATTCATAGCCAATTTTACTTGTTACAGAGGCAATATTTAAGCCTGCTTCTGTGGATAGCGAACCTAATAGCAATAGGAGGAGGTATTTTACATAAAACATTTCACAATTTCCTTTGGGGCTGGCCTAGATAAGGGAGCCATATTGTTGTTAATGAGTTAAAAGATACACCATTTTCTTAAGTGCTTCAATTGTTGCTTGGGAGAGCCATAA
>MDTA01196224.1_pt1 | contig 12286 bp, 12 predicted proteins | sample 811151 | NCBI WGS metagenome assembly MDTA01 (sample SAMN05326648, study PRJNA326480) | marine metagenome | isolation source: seawater | place: Indian Ocean: South | collected 2010
CTTAAACCTTAAAGTGAGGGTTAAGGGTTTGGAGTTGTTCAGAGCTTTTTATCCCCAACTTGGGGAAAACCCTGTGATTAGATAGTAAAAAATATGCTCTGAGCAGGGATTATATGATTCTTAGCGCGTAAATGGGGTAAAAAACTCATCCACACACTTTATAAGACGTCTTTATCCTCTATATATGGTTCGGTTAACCATGAAACAATAGCGTCAGCAGCCGTTGCAGCTAAATCCGGTCCACGAGCAATTAGGTCGCTGGTCGGACCGACACAAAGAATTATTGCTGGCATTCGTGTTTCTCTCAAAACTTGATTCGCTCTTCCGACAGTCTCAAGTTCCTTGCCAAGAATCGGAAGAAACCGTTCATGAAGAGTATTAGCAAGAGAAACACCTCCAGGTGAGGTATAACGTTGATTTGAAAAATAAGAGATAGAACTTAAATCCTGAGAAGAACTAGTGATTCCAAAATATAAATCAACGTCGAGAGAGTTACTCAATTGAGCATGTTCATGCTCGTCATAGTGAGAAATTACTTCCACGCGTAAACTTCTACCAGTTAATTCTCTTGAGAATTCGTTAATAATAGAACCTAAACCTCCTCTTTCTCCAAGAACTACCTGCTTATTATCGAGATCGGTATTTCTTGTTAAAAGAGATTCGTGTTCCCGAACTGCAGCTACAGGTTGTCCCGAACCTACGTCCCCAAGACGATTTAGCATATGAAGGCTATCTGGGCCAAAAATCGCATCAACCGGTAATCCAGCATTTCTTTGAAAATCACGAACAGCCCGTTCTGTGTTCTCTCCTAAGATCCCATCAACTTGACCAGAATCGAATCCAATAGTTCCTAATCTTTTTTGTAGTTCTGCAACATCGTCTCCACGAAGCATTGGACTTTGCAGATAAAGGAGTCGGTCGCCAAGTCTATACCCGGCTTCAACTAGTGCGTACCAAGTGTGAATATCACAAACCCCAGTAGTCTCCAAGTAACGGCTTTCCTGGAAAGAACGAAGAGAATCAGCAGTTTCCTCTGTGAAGAGAGATTTATCGGCAGGGGGAGGAAAATTTGCTTCTTCTAAAAGACGATGGAGATCTTCTATAACTTTCCCAATATGCCCAATCTCAAGAGGCAAACGTTCGCTAGGAAAACTGTTCATTTTTCCGGTATATCACGAAGAATGGCGGGAAGAAAATGAAGGTCTTAAGGAACTCTAAAGATATTCGTCAAGATCCTCGAGAAGTGCTGCTTTTCCTTTGGCCCCCACAATACGTTTTGTAGGAACCCCGTTATCAAAAACTATTAGGGTCGGGATACTCATGACCTCAAATCGAACTGCAATTTCATTTGCTTCATCAACGTTAAGTTTTGCAATATGGATCTTTTCACCCTGTTCAGAAGCTATTTCTTCAAGGATAGGAGCAATCATTTTGCACGGTCCACACCATTCAGCCCAAAAGTCAACAAGGACTGGATTTTCGCTTTCTCCAATCACTTCATCAAAAGTTGTACTTGAAAGTGTTGTAATAGTTCCAGACATACAAATTCTCCTAGCTAAGTTGTCCAAGGTATTTCTCTCGGTCCGTATACGGTAGCCTCCAAAATAGGTTGAAGGTTGAACGGTTGAAAACTACTGGACAAATTTTTCAGTCTTCTTGTTCTTCTAACCACCGTTCAGCATCTATGGCTGCCATACAACCAGAACCCGCAGCAGTAATTGCTTGGCGATAGGTAAAATCTTGGACATCACCACATGCGAAGACACCGGGGACGTTTGTTAAAGAAGAGTCAGACTTCGTTGCAACATAGCCGTTATCTAATAAGTCGAGTTGGCCGACGAATATATCAGTATTGGGCTTATGTCCTATAGCTATAAACAAACCTGAAAGGTCTATATTTTTTTCATTACCGGAGTTAACATCACGAACAGTAATTCCTTCAAGTTTCGATTCGCCGATGTACCGGATCACCTCGTGATTCCATAAGAAATCAATTTTTGGATTAGAGAATGCTCGTTCTTGCATAATTTTTGAGGCTCTCAGTTCTTCTCTTCGATGAATAATTGTTACTTTGCTAGCAAAGCGTGAGAGGAAGGTAGCCTCTTCCATCGCTGAGTCACCACCACCCACAACTGCTATTTCTTGATCGCGAAAAAAGAATCCATCGCAAGTAGCGCAAGTTGAGAGTCCATGTCCGACTAACTCAAATTCATTGGGGAGCTCTAGCATGACTGAGCGCGCCCCAGTAGATACGATAACTGAATCAGCAGAATAAGAAGCTTCTTCAGCATTTGGGTCACCTATCCATACTTGAAAAGGAGAATGTGAAAAATCAACTCGAGTCACCTTTTGAGTTAGGAAAGAGGCACCAAATCGTTCTGCTTGCGAGCGAAAATTTTGCATCAAATCTGGACCCATAATCCCCTCTGGAAAGCCAGGGTAATTTTCTACTTCGGTAGTCAACATCAATTGTCCCCCTGGTTGATCACTTGTAGACGAGGGCTCTCCCTCAATAACCAGTGGAGAGAGGTTTGCCCTTGCACTATAAATCGCTGCGGTCAGTCCTGCGGGACCAGAGCCGATAATGATCACTTGTCGGTGTTCAGGCATTTCTCTCCATTATTCTTATTTTCTTTTTTTGGGTTGAGCAGCCCTTTTGGGGCGTTTACGCCAAAGAAGTAATCCAATAATTAACCATAGAACACCAGTGATTAGATACACAATCCATACCGCAGAGCTTCTATCTGAGACAATCCAGGTATCGAAGATTTCAATAAGTCCCCGATTAGTCCCAATTACAAAGAATGGAATACTTAAAAGAAGAAGAAAGCAAGCTGTCAAGCCATAGACAACCGAGCGACTAATTTTAATTGCTGGCCCCGAAGTTTTATCTCTAATATCGTCAACCTTTGAAACAATTTGCTCTGTAATTTGCCTTGGCCAATCGTCGTCTAGGCCAGCAGAGGTTTGGTTCTGTGATTTCTTGCCGAAAGACGGTATTTCAGTCATGCTCGGGAGGCTAGCGCGAGACGAGTCAAACAGCGACTCTTTATACAAAACAACCCTCTTATTCGAGAGGTATTTCTCCAGAGATAGGGGCTTCAAATAAAACCAAACATGAGGAATCCACTTGGTAAACCGAAAGGACAGGATCTAACTCAGATTGGAGATCTTCAGAAATTAGGACTAGTGATGGAATGCCACTAAGTAGTAACTGTTGAAGGAATAGGGGAGTGCGAATACTAGTGTCAAAGAAAGGTTCATCAATCCAGCATGCAAAAAAGTCACTGTTTTCATTAAAGAAATTCTCTATCTGACTTGGTGTTAGCGGGCTAGAAAAAATTTCCGTATTTATTTCCACAAATCTGGCAGTTTCAAGGAGCGAATTTACAGTTTCATTTTCTTCTTCGAAAACTCTAGAATTTAGTTCTCCTGTTGTGCCATCTGCGGTCATGAGTCGTTGGGCTTCTACTTCGCTTTCTTCCATCGCCTCTTCTTCTATCGCTTCTTCTATCGTCTCTTCTTCTATTACTTCTTCCACTTCCTCATCTGAAGTTTGATCTTCAACTTCAGCAGAGACGACACCTGAAGCACTAGCTGCCTCAGATTCAAGCTCGTTCTTCTGAGAAGCTTCGGTGCTTTGAGGCGCTTCGGTGCTTTGAGGCGCTTCGGTAGTTGTTCCGGAATCTACCTCTGAGTCAGAAATGGCAGACTCAGATTCTAATTCTTGGGTATCGGTACTTTGTGCTGATCTGGTTGTAGAAGTTGAATTTTCTATAAAGCTTGTTGCTAAATCGCTTTCGCTATCGGGTTCATTGTTTTGTGAATTTATAACTGGGATCAAAATGAATGCAGCAGCTGCAGCAGCTACGGCTAAGAAAGCTCCACGTTGTATCAATTTCTGTTGTCTAAATGGAATAACCTTTCCATCTTTTGGTAAGGAGGAAATGGCATTGGCGAGATGTTTCTCCTGAAGAATTGGATCAATAGGGATTAGAGAGGAAGTAATTTTCTTTATTTCCTTTAGCTTGTCGACCTCTTTAAGTAAGTCAGGACTTTCTTCAATAAAGGCGCGTTCTTTCTTCGTCACTTCACCGTCGAGGTAAGCGCTTATTAATTCATAATGTTCAAAAGAATCCGATTTATTATTCATGCTCCAAACCTTTGACGTTTTGGTCTACTCCCTGGTTCCCAGAAAGTTCAACTTTTAATCTTTCTCTTGCTCTCGCTATTCGGGATTTCACAGTTCCTTCGGGAAGGGCAAGAACAGTACTTATTTCTTGATAATTCATGCCTGTCAAGTCTCTTAAAATTAATGGAATTCTAAAGTCATCTGGAAGGGCGTTTAGTGATTCTTCGATGAGTAAGCGGTCAGAAATTTGATCTTCAATAGATTGGCTACCTTTCGAGGTTGAGAGTCTTGATTCGTTGTTTTCTGAGAATTCCAATTGAGGACGACGATTACGCTTTCGGAGCTCATCTAGGCAAGCATTTGTCGCAATTCTATAAGACCATGTAGAAAATCTAGATTCACCTTTAAAGGAAGATATTTTTCGAACGATAGAAAATAATGCTTCTTGAGTCGCATCATCTGCGTCAGCATCATTTCCAGCTAATTTTCGGCAAATTGAATAAATCTTTCCATAGTTTTGACGAAGTAGAGTCTCAAGGGCATCAGTGTTTCCCGACTGTGCTAAGTGGACTAATCGTAACTCTTCAGAATTTTCGATAGTAAAACTTTACAGCGTTACGCTAGGAGAAGAAGGGGCAATGCTCAGCTAATTCGGATTTCTGTGATCTCTATTTTTAAAGAAGGAGGAGCATCACCTAGATCAGTTATCCATAGAAGGATCATTTGTCCATTATTTCCAGTTAAGTCAACATCGGCCGTGCCAGTACTTGCTTCAATTAGAGCGACAGGATTCCCCCATGCTTCAAGAGAAGCTCCAATAGTATTAGAGACGTAAATCTCTCCAGACCACCCAATGGCAGCAGTTTCAATTTCAACGCTTCGCAGGGCTATCGATTTTTCTAGTTGAACGACTACCCCAACGCCTGGCTTGAGGAATCCAAGAGATCTGTGGCCGTATGTTTCAGTTTTCCAAGCAGTTGATGAGTCATTATCAAATAAATTTGCAAGTAGTTCAGGATGCTCAACTCCATCACCGAGCGGGTCGAAGTCCTCAGCTGAGACAATTGGTGTTTCTTCAAAGATGGGGGAGGGTAAAACCTCCTGTGCTTGTGGATTTGGAATTGCCTCGGTTGTGCCTTCTTCGTTGTTATTTGCTTCTTCACTTACAACAGTTTCAGAATTTTCTTCTCCGTTTATAGCCTTTTCTTCATTAATTTCAGATGACTCGACCGATTCAGAAGAATTATTTCCGAATAGATCATCATCGAGACCAGCCGCATAAATAATTCCAAAAATAAATGTAAAGACAATTCCTATTGTTAACAAAGCTGTAACGGCTTGGTTAAAGTCCCTTTGCCTTGTCTTTGGATTAAAGTCCATGCCTTCATTTTTACCATTGTCTTGAGGCGTTTCGGGGTTAATCGCCGAACGAAAAGCTACAGGAGTCGTAAATCTGTCTTTCGGCTCGGCAGAGATTGCTTTTCTTAGAGCTTCAAGAAATGGGATCGGCATTTCTGTTTGTGGTTGCTTGAACTTGTCTTCCAAAGAATTTGGAGAGCTCTGAGTTATCTTTTCGGGAGGGATCCCAGTAACTAGTTCCAAAATGATAAGGCCGAGCGAATATATATCGCTTTGCTCATTCGGGTTCTTACCAAGGAGTTGCTCAGGCGAAAGATAATTGCTGTAGGTTTCCCTAAAGTCGGCATTTGTTTCTCGGAGTATGCTTTCCGCAGTAGACAATCCGAACCCCGAAACTTTCACTTTCTGTTCGGAACATAGAAAGATGTTCTCTGGGTTTAGATCACCATGAACAATTCCATGTTGGTGTGCATGTTGTAGGGCATCTACAACTTGTGTGAGGACGTTAAGTGTTTTTGCTGGAGACATTGTGCCTACTTCATCGAGGTATGACCTCAATGTCATGCCCTCGATTAGCTCCATAACGATTGCTTCCATTTCTTCATCCCCAGTCGTGTCATAAATCGTCACAATAGAGGGGTGATTTAATTGAGCAGTTGTTCGTGCTTTTGTTCTGAACTCACGTATAAATGCTGACTCATAGATCAGGTGCGGGTGTGTCAGTTTGACAGCAACTTTTCTAGTCAAAACAAGGTCATCGGCTTCCCACACCTGAATTGTCTTGCCGAGAAAAATCGGTGTTTTTAATACATAACGACCGGATAATTTTCTTCCAGTTAAAATTGGTGTATCAGGGTGGAGAGGATTGTCAGGCATAGATTTCCCAAAGGCAAATTGTCCTTCGGTCCATCTTAAATTATTTGACGAGAAAGGTCAGGCCAAGAACCCTTGGACCTCCGTGCGTGCCTATTACAGCACCGAGTTGAATAACTTGAATCTCATCAATTGGGATAATGTCTGACAAGGAAGCACGGAACTCTTCAACATCTGGGGCGTTGCCATGAATAATTGAGACTGATTCGACTTCACCAGCTCTTGAAAGCTCGTCGCGTAACCATTGGAGAGCTTTTTTACGTGTCCGCTGTCTTCCAGCCTCCACTACTTCACCAGAACTCAAATCAAGGCAAGGTTTGATTTGAACCATAGTTCCCAACATCGCTTTGGCACCGCCAATACGCCCACCCTTTTTTAAATTTTCTAACGTATCGAGCGTGGCGATAATACGAGTTCTAGACCGAAGATCCTCTACCAAAGACACTATTTCTTCTACTGAAGCCCCGGCATTCGCTGCTTCTGCTGCTTTTCGAATAATTGTCCCTAATCCTCCAGTAATTGACATCGAATCAACACATGCCACATCTATAAGTTCGTTGACGCCATCTGCAGCTAATTGAGCAGCTTGACCAGTTGCTGAGAGCGCTATTGAAAGATTTATACAAACTACCCCTGTTGCACCTTCTTCATGACATTTCCTGAAAGCACTTTCAAAAGCGCCAGGGGATGGAGCGGCCGTAGCAGGCAGAAGATCGCTAGCTTCCATCTTTTGATAAAACTCAGTAACAGAAATATCCGCTAGATCGGTAAATTCTTCTTCCCCGAACCGTATAGACAAAGGAACGATCTTAATGTTTAGTTGAGCAGCTTCGTCCAATGAAATGTCACAAGCGCTATCGGTTACTATTCGAACAGTCATAATATCCCTTCGGATTTCAAAGGATGAGCGTAGTAGCTAAGTTCAGAACTTCCCATAATTAACAAATTTTTTCTAAATAAATGACTCTGAACAGGTATTTTAAATACTAGACATTCACTCAGTTCGCTATTTTCATCGCTTTTATAAATACTTTTCTAATCCGATCCGCATCATCTCTTTTCCGCATTATGTGCAGTTGGTCGCTAGGGGAGCAATAGAGCAGTACTGTTTTGATGTGCCTATTCTTTTTTTAACGAATGATCTATGTTCTGATCACTATCCAGGGAGGCAGCACCCTGAACGACCTGAGCGTCTATCGGCTGTTCAGGAAGGAGCTGTTCTGAGTGACCTAGGAAGCTCACTTGTTTATGTAGAGGCAGAACCAATCGAACGGAAAGAGATTCTACAAGTCCATGATGACGGTTTTATTGAAGAGCTTGAACGAATTAATGCGCAAGGAGGGGGCCGTATAGATCCGGATACCAAAATGAGCGAACATACTTGGGCAGCAGCTCGAATATCTGCGGGGGCAGGCATACAAGCAGTGCGTGAATTGACCGAAGGTTCTTATGAAGCATCATTTTGTGCAGTACGTCCGCCGGGACATCATGCAACCTCAAACCAATCTATGGGGTTTTGTTTTCTCAATAATGTTGCAATTGCTGCTAAATATCTAGTGAATGCAGGCCAAAGGGTGTTGATAGTAGATTATGATGCCCACCATGGGAATGGTACGCAGGAGATTTTTTATGAAGATCCAAATGTTTTTTTTGTTTCTTTTCATGAGTGGCCCTTATATCCCGGTACTGGGAAAGTAGAAGAGATAGGAGCAGGACAAGGGTTAGGAACCACAGTAAATCTTCCTTTTCCTTCTCGGACAACAGGTGATCATTATCGGAAAGCGTGGGAGACCATTATTCAACCGAAGATAGATCATTTCGATCCTTCATGGCTGATCATTTCTGCAGGATTCGATTCGCATCGAAATGATCCAGTTGCAAGCCTTGGGTTGACTTCTGGAGATTACGTTGACCTTACTTCCGAAATAATCAACGCTGTTCCAGCAGGCAGGCGCTTAGTATTTCTTGAAGGAGGGTATAACCTTGAAGCCTTACGACTGTCAACGGCAGCAGTACTTCGAACACTTGCTGGAGATCCTTTTTATCCTGAGAAATCTACTCAGAATGGCCCTGGAAAAGAAGTTCTTGAATCTGTTACTAAATTTCACGCTAGAAACCCGTAACTATGGATAATTTACCCAAACTCATCCAAGAAACTGAAGAACTTACAAACCAGTTCCTTACTGCGAATAAATCACTTTATTTAGTTGGTGGAATTGTCCGCGATCTCTTTCTCAAGAGTGAGATGACTTCAGAAGTAGACCTTGATCTCACAACTGATGCGTTACCTGAAGAAATTAAGCAGATAGTTTCCCCTATCGCAAAGAATCTCTGGTTACCAGGAGAAAAATTCGGAACGATAGGGATTCACCACAACGACAGAATCTATGAAATAACGACGCATCGAGCGGAAAGCTACGATCCCAACTCTCGTAAGCCTGAAGTCACATATTCCACCAATATTGAAGAAGATTTGTCTCGCCGTGACTTCACGATTAATGCTATGGCGATTTCACTTCCTCAAGGAACTTTGATGGATCCATTTAATGGGAAAAATGACCTTTCTGAAGGAATCTTGCGCACTCCTCTAACTCCAGAAGAGTCATTTTCCGACGATCCCTTAAGAATGTTACGAGCAGCTCGGTTCACCGCAGTTTACAATCTCAATCCGGTACCAGAATTAATTAGTGCGATCCATAGCCTCATTGATCGATTTCCTATCGTGTCATCTGAAAGGATCATCGGTGAGTTAGACAAGCTCCTTAAAGCCGAAAATCCTGATCGAGGTCTGCACCTCTTGCACGACACCGGGCTTCTTAAAGCCTTTTTGCCTGAAGTTACTCCTCAGCGATTCCAATACCTCTCGAGCCTTCCCTTAGATCCAAACATCCGTGTAGCAGAACTTCTAGCTGAGACTCGGCCAGACAAATGTGTGAAAAGATTACGCCAATTAAGGTATTCAAAGGAACGAATTTCATCTATTCAGCAAGTCATAGCTGGAGCAAACGGCATCCTTGATGATCCAAGTAGCAACTCTGACTATCGACGTTGGTATCACCAGGTAAGTGATAAGCGTTTGGAGAGCTATCTCATTGCTTTAACACTTAACGAAAACGTTGAAGATATATGGGAAAAAATGGAAATAACACGACAACGACTTGGCAATGACTTAGATGATTTTTCACTTCCGGTTACCGGTAATGAAATTATTGAACTTCTAGATGTTGAAGAGGGCCAAATTATCGGTGAAGCTCTCCAATACCTTCAAAGATTGCGTTTTGACAATGGCCCTTTTTCAAGTGAAGATGCTCGAGAAATACTTCAAGACTGGTGGAATATCAGATCAAATAAACCAGAAGACACTAATCAGAAGAAAAGAAAATCATAATTACACTGTCGGCACCAATACTTTTCCATTTGAGCACTAGTGTTACGTCATGGGGTTTATTCCGTCAAAGCTTGCAGAACCTCATTCTGCTGGTGATATCAGTTTCCTACTGGAGCGTAATCGGATCCTTCGACAATACGAGCGAGGTGAACTGACTCGTAATGATATTTGTGATGCACATCCCGAACTTCTTCGTGCAGCACATCACTATTCCGAACACACCACAGACCCATGCCCTGTGTGCGGCAAGGAGGCGATTCGAATAGTGTCATATGTATTCGGTCCCCGCTTACCTTCCCATGGGAGATGTGTAAACTCTTCGAATGATCTAGATCGCATCCGCAAAAGAAAGGGGAACTTTACTTGTTACATGGTTGAAGTATGCGCTCAGTGTTCATGGAACCATTTACTCCGCTCATACACGCTATAGCGACCCTGTCATTGTGAAGCCTCGAAGGCAATTGAGATAAGTTAATGATTTTAAAGTTCAGAAAGTATATGAAAAGAAAGCAACTTGTCGTGCTTCTTTGTCTTTTGTTAAATATTCCCTTTCCTATTCTTTTCCTAACCCCAACAGCGCTAGCGGGCGAAGATAAAAATCAGGAGCTACTCTCAACGACCGTGAATTCCGAAATTGCAACGGGAGACTTTACAGATGTAACTTGCCCATCCGGATATACCGCTTATGATTCCCCTAAGTTTTTTAGTTTTTGTAGAAAAAGATTCACAAGATATATCTGTCACCCATCTGATTCAGTCACCCTAAATGGGATTGAACTTAGTCCCACAACTCAGAGGTTCTACAATTGGCGTTGCCTTCAGTACATTGAGGGACTCCCTTCCGGAGCAGCAATCTCATGTCCAGAAAATTACAAACGGAGCAGGGTTCGCTTAACAGATTGTTATCGAATTACGAGATTAACAGCCTATTCACGTTGGCTATATCATGAGCCAATTAGTTGCGAAATTGAAGGATATGACCAATCGATGTGTTTTTTCCCTAACGCAGCGTCAAGAAAATGGGTTCCTACCGTCCCAATACTAGAGAGGTCACAATGTAGCTCAACTGATGTAGACGGAAGAGAGGTCGAAGGAGTAGCTTCACTTATCGATCGTTTTGATCCCATGTGTTTCGCTGCCGCATCTGAAGGTATCACAATGCGTATTGAATCCTCGTACCGAACTTATGAGTATCAACAGGAGCTATATGACCTTTATGGCCCTACTATCGCATTACCTCCAGATCAGTCTCAGCACGTTTTCGGCCGGGCTATTGATATAGCAATGGGGTCTTTAAACTGGCTTCATGAGATAGTGGGATGTAAAAATATGCGTTCCGGTAAGTTTACGATGTTGTCCTCTTCCATATCCCATACAACTTATTACAGAACCTGTGGGAATTATGGCCATGTTTACCCAGTAAAACGTTCACAACTTTATGGGCTATCGCCCCTATGTGAGGACCTAGCTACTGATGTTGCATGGAATAGGATTGACGTAATTAGGTGCGATGGCTACCAATCAAACGGTTTAAGATTTGAGACTTGGCATTTTGAAATTGACGATACCTTTAAAATCTATTGAAGCTAAAAGTAGCTTCTATAGATCAATTTTTTCCCTTCATTGACCCGTTAAGAACTTGTTGTTATCTAAAAATAGGAGCTAGATCAAAGAAGAGAGTACCGTAAGAATTAGATATTTATCTTTGGAGAAATTATGTCATTGGCACTTATCAGATTCAATCTAATCGATCCTTCTTTAGACTCACAAGGTCTATCAGATCGGTATAAAGCGATGCTTAATATGGCTACATTTGCCGACGAGCATGGGTTTTTTATGGCAACTTTTGAAGAACATCACGGCGCTGAAAACGCTTGGAGCCCAACTCCTCTTTTAAATGCTGGAGCTGTTCTCTCTAGAACAACAAACTTAGCTGCATCAGTATCGGCTTTGCTACTACCTTTACATGACCCGATTCGTGTAGCCGAAGATATTGCCGTGATCGATCTTATGAGTGGCGGTCGTCTTACTGTAATCCTTGGCCTTGGCTACCGACCAAGCGAATACCAGCTCCTAGCTAAAGACTGGGACCGAAGGGGAAAGATCATGGATGAATCTATTGAGACTCTTCTCAAAGCTTGGTCCGGAGAACCATTTGAATACAACGGTGGAACTCACCAGATTCAACCAACACCTCTAACGAAACCACATCCGTTCATTATGATCGGAGGAACTAGTAAAGTTGCTGCTCGGCGCGCCGCACGTTTTGGCCTACCCCTTTCACCTGCAGCAAACATGCCCGAACTTGAGGCCTACTACTACGAACAATGCGAAAAACACGGAACTCAAGGGTTTTGCGCAATGCCAGGTGACGAAACAAGAATGACACTCGTCGCTGAAGATCCTGATAAGGCTTGGGCAGAACTCGGACAGTACTTTCTTAATGAAGCGTCAATGTATTCCAGCTGGCAAACCTCCGATATTTCTTCAGCTGTTCATTCTCATGCAACAACACCTGAAGAACTCCGAGAAGA
>MDTA01044871.1_pt1 | contig 12285 bp, 15 predicted proteins | sample 811151 | NCBI WGS metagenome assembly MDTA01 (sample SAMN05326648, study PRJNA326480) | marine metagenome | isolation source: seawater | place: Indian Ocean: South | collected 2010
CCAGGTGTGGGACATAAAACTGCTAGTGTAGTTATGTCTCAAGGTTTTGGTTATCCAGCATTTCCAGTAGATACACATATCCATAGACTCGCACAAAGATGGGGACTTACAAATGGAAAGGATGTAGTTCAAACTGAGAAAGATCTAAAACGATTATTTCCAAAAAAATATTGGAATAAGCTTCACCTACAAATAATTTACTATGGGAGAGAATTCTGCAAAGCAAGAGAGTGTTATGGAATAACTTGTAAAATTTGTACTAGTTGTTATCCTAATAGGAAAAAACCAATAAAAACCAAGAAAGCTTAATATGAAAATTTTAGGAATAGGTAATGCAATAGTTGATGTTATTTGTAAAGTAGATGACAGTTTCATCTCTCAAAATGGATTAACAAAAAGTACAATGAAATTAATTTTTGATGAAAATGAATTTAAAAATCTATTAACTAATTTAAAAATCGAAAAAACTGTTTCTGGGGGATCTGTTGCAAATTCTATTGTTGGTATATCTCAGCTAGGAAACCAAGTTGGTTTTATTGGTAAAATATCTGACGATCAATTTGGAAGTAAATATGAAGAAGGTTTAAAAAAAGAGAACGTAGAATACCTTTATACCAAAAAAAAAGAGGAGTTGCCAACTGGAACATGCTTAATATTAGTTACTCCAGACTCTGAAAGAACAATGTGCACTTTTTTAGGAACCGCAGGTAAAATAAATGAAAATGATGTTAATTCTGATGCAATAAAAAATAGTGAATTAATATTTTTAGAGGGTTACCTTTGGGACGAAGGTGATCCTAAAAAAGCTTTTGATAAAGCGATTAGTAATGCAAATAAAGTTGCGATGTCACTTTCCGATCAATTTTGTGTAGATAGACATAAACCACATTTTTTAAAACTAGTAAAAAATGAATTGGATGTAACTTTTGCTAATGAGCAAGAAATTACATCGCTAATTGAAGCGAATAATTTTGAAGAAGTTATAAATTTTGCAAAAAAATTAAATAAATTAATGGTTATTACTAGAGGTGAAAAAGGTGCAATTGCAATTCAGGGTGAAGAAGTCGTTGAATGCGGCGTGCATAAAAACCTTAAAATTGTAGATCTTACAGGTGCGGGGGATCTCTTCGCTGCAGGGTTTCTTCATGGTTATGTTAATAAATTATCAATTAAGCAAAGCCTCGAAAAAGGTACTGAAATGTCTTCAAGAGTTATTCAGCAAATCGGTGCAAGATTGTAAAGATATGAAAGTACATACATATAAGTTTTTTCCTCAACCAATATTTTCTTTTGAAATTGATAATTATAAAACTTTAAACATAGAGCTTGAAAAATTTATACTGGAAGAATTTAAAAAAGATAATGAAGGTTTAAAAAGATCAAACGTTAACGGTTGGCACTCAAAACCGTTTAAATTTGAAAAAGGTAATGCTGCTCACAATTTTGCTTTAAAAATTGAAAACTGTATTTTTGATGTTTTTAAACAATATGGCTGGCCATATATAGGTGAGAAAGTCAAGATTACAGAGATGTGGTCTATTATTAATAAAAAAAATAGCTTTAATGAGTCACATATTCATCCAAATAGTTTTTTAAGTTCTGCCTATTACGTGAGAGCTCCAAAAAACTGTGGTAATATTATTTTTAATAATCCAAATCAAATATCTAGAAATAGGTTTCCAAAAGATATTAAAAAAACTGAATTTTCTGCAAACATTCAAAAAATAGAACCCAAAGAAGGAACCCTGTTGATTTTTCCTTCTTACTTATGGCATTCTGTAGAACCAAACACTTCCGAAAAAGATAGAATAATAGTAAGTTTTAATGTTAATATTATTGATTAATTAAATTTTGGTTTTCTTTTAAAACTTCCTTTTCCTTTTTTTGGTTTAACTTTTCTAGGTTTATATTTTTTCGTAAAAAGTGATTTTACAAAAGGATTGCGCTTCTTCATAAAATTTTATATCCATTTTTTTTGTAAATAAGGAAATTTTGATCATTAAATGTATCGATTATTTTTTTTCTCAATCTATAAATATGTGTTTCAACAGTATGTGTTTCAACATTTTCAGCATGTCCCCAAACGTCTTTTCTAATATCAAAAGAACTTCTTTCAGTTTTGCTATCAGATAAATACATTATCAAGTCAAGTTCTCTTTCCGTAAGTTTCAGATTTTTATCACCTGATGATATTGTTCTTGAATTTAAATCTAAATTGTAGCCACCTACAGAAATATTTGATGTCACTAAATATTTATTTTTTAAAAATATTAAATTAATCATTTCAAAAAGCTTACTAGCTTTGATAGGTTTATTTATTGTAATGCACCTTTTGCTATCAAAATTATGTTTTGTTTTATTTGTTAGAACCAAATAATCATTACTATTTGATATAATTTCATCAATTATCTCTTGGATTTTATCCTTACCATTTAGAATTTCGTATTGTAAATCAAGATTAATTTCTTTAATTAACTGATATAATTGTTGATTTTGATCAATAATCAAAAATAATTTAGGCATATATGAACATTATAGTTAAAAAAAATTATCTTTATATAGATCAATTTAAGCTTAAATGTGCAGTTGGTAAAGGTGGAATAACTTCTAATAAAATTGAAGGAGATGGCTGTACACCTAAGGGAAAATATCAAATCGGAAAAATATATTACAGGAAAGATAGAGTATCAAAACCGATGGTTTCTTTAGATAAAATAATAATAAGAAAAGATTCAGGCTGGTGTGATGATCCTGATAGTATATTTTATAACAAAAGGATAAAAATTAAAAAGAATAATAATTTTAAATTCGAAAAGTTATACAGATCTGATTCTAAATATAATTACATTATTCTAATTGAATACAACTATTTGAAACCAAAAAAGAATAAAGGTAGCGCAATTTTTATACATTTAACAAAAAATTATAAACCAACAAAAGGATGTGTGGTACTTAAAGAAAAAGATTTTTTTATTCTTTGTAAATTTATTAATAGGGAAAGTAAAATTTTAATCACCTAATCTCTTTGACCAAATATTTTTGATCCTATTCTCAAATATGTTGATCGATACTTAAGTGCAGTAAGATAATCATTTGACATTCCCATGCTTAACTCATTAAGGTTAAGATTTTTGTTAATTTCGCATAGCTTTCTGAAATATGGCTCTGGATCTTCACCAAAGGGTGGCAGACACATTGTTCCAATCACATCTAAATCTAAATTTTGTGTACAATATTTATAAAGGCTATCTATTAATTTAGGATTAACACCTGACTTTTGATTTTCATCACCAAGATTTACTTGAATAAAAATTTTAATATTTCTATCAACTTTCTTTTGCTCTTCAGATATTTTTGCTGCAAGTTTTTCATTATCTACAGAATGAATAAAATCGAATAATTTTACGGCGAATTTAACCTTATTTGTTTGAAGTTTGCCAATAAGATGTAACTTAATACTATCATTTTTTATTGAAGACCATTTCTCAATTGCTTCCTGAACTCTATTTTCTCCAAAATCTTTGTGACCAATTTCTATTAAAGGTTTAATTTTGTCTAATGGAAAGGTTTTCGAAACTGCAATAACCCTTGGTTTATAATTATTAAAATTTAGTTCTTTAATTCTTTGATCAATATCTTTATTAATTTCAGTCAATTTAGATTGTAATTCATGCATAAAATTTTTTTAAATAAATACTATTTTATAGATAAATTTGACATAAAAAATATAGAAAATTTAGATAAAAGAACTTCGATAATTTATAGAAATTATACGTCAGAGCTAAACACTAGCGACATTTTAAAGTTTAGGGAAATATGCAAGAAAAAAAAAATTAAATTCTATTTATCAAATAATCTTAAATTAGCAATAAAACTCAAGTGTGATGGTGTATATATACCTGCATTCAATAAATTCACTTTTACTAGGGGTATTTTTTTAAAAAGAAAATTTGATGTTCTTGGATCGGCGCACAATATACAAGAGATAAGGCATAAGGAATTACAAGGTGTTAAAATAATTTTTATTTCTTCTATTTTTAAAAAAAATAAAAACTATTTAGGTTTATATAGATTTAAAACCTTAAAAAATTTTACAAGAAACAAAATTGTTGGTTTGGGTGGTATAAGTGACAAAAACGTCAAACTTTTAAAAATTTTAGGATTAGAAAACTTTGCTGGTATTAGTTATTTCAAAAAAAAACCCCCACAATAAAATTGCGGGGGTTTTATATCTTTTAAATTACAAACTAACTAAATTAGAATGCAAACGATACAGTAACTTCTGTCATTTTGTCTTCAGATCCAGAAGTACCACCTGTACCAGTTTCTTTGTTGCTCGCTGCAGCTGCAGTGATAGATCCCATAGTGTATGAGATAGATGCACCTGATGATTCTTTGTCAGTTGCACTGTTATCAAAGTCAACTACTGCTTTACCGTAAGATACTGATAAGTTTTCGTTAACAGCAAAAGAAGCACCATATTGTACTACTTCTCTGTCATTTGTTGATGAAGAAACCGATACATCCATTTTAGAATAACCGATTGTTGCTCCACCAAGTACGAATTTAGCGTAAGTTACATCTTCGTCAGTATTTGATCCATCTTCACCAGTAGCGTAACCGATTGTTAAACCAGTGTCACCAATAGTGTAGCTAGCTCCTACAGAAGAGTCACTTGCGTTACCAGAACCATTCTTAGTGTATTGTGCTGAAAAATCAACACCACCGAAAGATCCAGAATATACAAATGAGTCATCTCCAGATTGACCTGAAACAACGTTAGCTTCTCCAGCTAAATCATCCCAAGCTTCTTCTTTTGCTGTTGGAATTACTGAGTCGTAAGATCTAACACCACCACTTTGAGATACTCCGTATGAAAGTGTTCCACCGTCTCCCATTCCTAACTTTAAGCTAGAAGCAGTTGAAGCTGAACCATTCATGTAAGTGTGGCTGTAGTCTATTGTCATTCCATTATCCAAATCACCACTACCAGTAAATGTAATTGACTCGTTGTGAGAGTATGGATTACCATGACCAGCTGCCTGATCAGAGTGGAACGTGATCGAAGCTGTACCAGCTACATCTAGAGAACCTGCATTAGCAGATACTGAAACTAGAGAAGCAGATAGAGCTGTCAAACCAGCTTTTGTCCATTTATTCATGTTTTCTCCTTTGTTATTAATATTAATAATAAACATCGTATTTTTATTGTTTATTCATGAAAAATAACACTTAAAATCTATACAAATTGTATTATTTCTTAAATATGTTGTAAAAATACATCATTATTTGACCTTATTTTTCGGGAAAAATTGCTAGAACTAGGACGTTAAATTATATATTCAGTCCTAAATCTAGTTAATATAAACGTCTTAAATAATGATAAAATTTAAAAAAATTTATATTTTAATAGTAATATTTTTCAGTTTTTTCTACCTGACAGCGTGTGGACCTTTCAAGTATAAACCTGTCGACGCGAAAGAATTTCCACCTGAACCCTCTAAAAGAGTAAAAAAAAACATTGAAGAAGGAAGAGGTTTTAAATTTGAAAATTTTGGAGGAAGTGGTGCTACTACTTATGAATTTGCAAGCTCAAATCCGTTGTGGAGAGCTTCTTTAGATATATTAGATTTTATGCCATTGACAACTGCCAACTACAGTGGGGGCATTATTGTTTCTGATTGGTATAGCGAAAATAGTTCGGATAAAGAGTCAATTAAAATATCAATAAGATTTTTATCAAACGAAGTTAGATCAGATGCTTTGGATATAAATATTTTTCTAAAAAAATGTGATGTGAATGGAAACTGTGTGGTTACAAATGATGACGGAGATCTAATTGCTTCTCTAGAAACAAACATTTTAAGAAAAGCAGCTATTTATGAGAAAACTGATTTTGAAAAAAATAAAAAGAAAAGAAAATATAAAGGTTCAGCAATTGCAGGCGCTGACAGAGAAAAATCAGAGAAAAAAACTGACTAATTTCTTGTGGAAAGATATAATTTCAAGTTAATAGAGAGTAAGTGGCAAAAGTTTTGGGACGAAGATAAAACATTTAAATCCAAAATTGATAAATCCAAAAAAAAATTTTATTGCCTAGAAATGTTTCCTTACCCGTCTGGCAAAATACATATGGGACATGTAAGAAACTATACAATAGGCGATGTTCTCTCAAGATATAAAATATTAAAAGGCTTTAATGTTCTCCACCCAATGGGTTGGGATTCATTTGGTATGCCTGCCGAGAATGCAGCGAGACAAAATAATCAAAGTCCAAAAACTTGGACAGAAAATAATATATTAACAATGAAATCACAACTGAAACAACTTGGTCTTTCTATAGACTGGGACAGAGAGATATCTACTTGCTCAGAAGAATATTACAAACATCAGCAAACATTTTTCATAGAATTATTTGAAAAAGGATTGGTTTATAAAAAAGAGAATTATGTAAATTGGGATCCTGTTGATGAAACTGTTTTAGCAAATGAACAAGTTATTGATGGAAAAGGATGGAGATCTGGTGCTATAGTTGAAAGAAAAAAACTTAGTCAATGGTTTTTTAATATATCAAAATTTTCTGAGGACCTACTTGATGAACTTGAAGAGTTACCTGATTGGCCAAATAAAGTTAAAGTTATGCAAAAAAATTGGATTGGGAAATCTTTTGGTTGTGAAATTGATTTTAAAATAAAAGGTAATTCAAAAATCAAGTCTGTAAAATGCTTTACTACACGTCCTGATACTTTATTTGGTTTTTCTTTTTTGGCTCTTTCTGTTGATCATCCTTTATCACAATTTTATGAAGAAAATAAAGAGTTCCTAAAATTTAAAGAAGCATGTTCTAAATCAGGAACCACCGAAGAATCCATTGCTAATGCTGAGAAATTGGGTTTTAAAACAGATTTAATAGCTTTTAACCCATTAGATCAAAATAAAACTGTACCTGTTTATTTTGCAAACTTTGTTCTAATGGAATATGGATTTGGTGCTGTTTTTGGTTGCCCAGCACATGACCAAAGAGATTTTGATTTTGCAAAAAAATATAATCTAGAAATCAAAACTGTTGTCAAACCTGAGAATGAAAGTGATAATTTTAAAGTTGAAAATGAAGCTTACAGCGGTACCGGTGAAATAATTAATTCAGATTTTTTAAATGGTCTTAAGGTTCCAAATGAATCTATTTTAAAAACAATAAATATTTTAGAGACAAAAAAAATTGGTAAAAAACAAATTAACTTTAGATTAAAGGACTGGGGAATCTCACGTCAAAGATATTGGGGTTGCCCAATACCAATTATCTATAATGATAAAGGAAATCACATGCCAATTCCTAAAGATTTACTGCCAGTTAAATTACCTGAAAAAATAAATTTAAATGTAAAAGGAAACCCTTTAGCTCATTCCGAAGACTGGCTAAATTTAAAGATAGACGGAAAACATTATACTAGGGAGACAGACACACTCGATACTTTCGTAGACTCTTCTTGGTATTTTTTAAGATTTTGTTCTCCTGATAATAGTGAATATGGATTTAATTATAATGATATAGACTATTGGATGCCAGTAGACCAATATATAGGTGGCGTTGAACACGCAATACTTCACCTTCTTTATTCAAGATTTTTTATGAGAGCTATAGGATATGAAAATAAAAAATTTAATTTAAAAGAACCATTCGAGGGACTTTTTACTCAGGGAATGGTATGTCATGAAACTTTTAGAGATGAAAATAATAAATGGTACAGCCCTGACGAAGTTGAGAGTGAGAACGGTAGAGATTTTTATTTAAAATCAAATAAAAAATTTAAAATAAAAGTTGGACCCTCAGAGTCTATGTCTAAATCAAAAAAAAATACCATAGATCCAGAGAAAATGATTGAGCGTTTTGGTGCTGATGCTGTTAGATTATTTATATTATCAGACAGTCCTCCTGAAAAGGATGTCCAATGGTCAGAACAAGGTATGTTAGCTTCATACAAATTCATACAGAAGCTATTTACTCTTCATGAAAAGATAAAAATAATAACCAAAGAAGAAACACAAAATACTTCCGTCGAACTTTCGAAGTTTATTAATCAATATCTAAATAAAATGGAACGAAATTTAAATAATTTTCACTACAATGTGATTATTGCAAATATACATGGGGCGTATAGTTTTTTTTCAGAATTCGTTAAAAAAGGAAAAAACTTTACAAATTTGACAAAAGATTATGTTAAATTCTTAATATCTATTTCTCCAATAATTCCGCATTTTGCAAATGAGTGTTTAGTTCAACTTAATTTTAAAGATAAAGAATGGCCTAAAATTGAGGAGAAATATCTTTTGGAGGAGACAGTAAAGATTGTTATTCAATTTAATGGTAAAAAAAGAGGTATATTAGAAACAAAAAAGGATATTTCTGAGGAAAACCTTGTTAAAGAAATATTAAATTCTAATTCTTTTGATAAATTTTTAAAAGATAATAAAATTAAAAAGCAAATTTTTGTTAACAATAGACTAATAAATTTTATAATTTAAAATGAGCTTTATAAAAAAAATTCTTTCAATATTTATTTTTTTTTCTATATTTGGATGTGGATATACTCCTCTTATCAGTGATAAAAAAAATAATTTATATATTGAAGAGTTATTACTTGAAGGTGATAGACAAGTTAACAGCTACTTAGATAGAAAATTAAAAAAACATAAAAAATTTAGTGACAACTCAAAAATTTACAAAATTTATATTTCATCTAAATATGAAAAAAGTGTAGTCAATAAGGATGATGATGGTAATCCAAAAAACTACAATATAAAAATTATTCTTAAATCTGACATTAAATCAGATAAAAAAAATGAAACCAAAATTTTTGAGAGAAGCGTCAACTTTTCATCTAAAGATAAAAAAATAGAAGAAAAAGAGTCCGAAAAACAAATTAAAAAAGATCTCTCAAATCTCTTAGGGGATGATTTAATTTTTTATTTAATTACAAATTAGTATGATTATCAAATCATATAGCATCGGTGATATCAAAAAATCAAACAACAATATTTTTCTTTTTTACGGGGAAAACGATGGTCATAAAGAAGAGGTTATAAAAGAGTGTTTTTTAAATGACTTTGAAGGTGAGATTTTAAAATATGATGAAAGCCAAATTTTAGATAATAAAGATAATTTTTTGGAAGTGTGTTTTAATAAGTCGCTATTCGATGAAAAAAAAATATTATTAATTTCCAGGGTTACATCAAAACTATATGAAATAATAAAAGAGATTATAAATTCAGAAATTAAAGATAGAAAGATAATACTTAACTCTGGAGTTTTAGAAAAAAAACAAAAAATTAGACAATTATTTGAAAAAGAAAAAAAGTTAATTTGTGTTCCATTTTATCAAGATAATCATGCATCATTATATAAAATCGCAGCTAAATTTTTTAACACGAATAAAATATCAATATCTAGTGAAAATATAAATCTTATTATTGAAAAAAGTTCTGGAGATAGGAAGAATCTTATAAATGAAATGAATAAAATTCTAAATTTTTGTTTTAAAAGAAATAAAATTAGTAGAGATGAAATAATTAAGTTAATTAATTTATACGAGAATGAAAGTTATTTTACACTAATAGATAATTGTTTAATAAAAAATCATAAAAAAGTTTGTAAAATTATTAATAGTAATAATTTTGGAAAAAATGAGATGATAATTTTAATTAGATCTTTTTTATCAAGAATTAAAAGATTAATTGAACTAAAGAAACTTCAGCTAGAATTAGGAAATATTCAAGATACAATCAATAATTTCAAGCCACCTATTTTTTGGAAGGACAAAGAAATTGTTCAAAGACAAATTGAGATTTGGTCAAATAAAGAAATATACAAACTACTAGAGAATGTTAATGGTTTAGAGATAAATTTTAAAAAAAATTCAAACTTATCAAATAATTTGGTTTTTGATTTTATACTAAATACTTCTAATAGTTAGCTTTAATAATCATCACCAATCTATCTAATTGATCAGTGTTATTATATTCAAAAGATAATATCCCTTTATTATTTTTTTTATGAAGAATCTTCGCTTTAAGGCCAGTTTTTTCTTCTAATCCTTTTTCTAGAGCTTTTATATTGCTATCGTTTGTTATCACTTTAAATTTTTTTGGTGACTTATAAATTCTGACTAGGCTCTCTGCTTGTCTAACAGATAGTTTTTTATCTAGAATTTTCCTTGCGATTTGAGCTGAATTTTCTAAGCCTACTAAAACTTTTGCATGTCCTTGAGATAGCCTTTGTTCTTCTATTAATTTTATAACCTCTGTTGGCAGAGATAATAATCTAATACAATTTGTAATATGTGCTCTACTTTTACCAATAAATTTAGCAACTTTATCTTGATCATAATTAAATTCATCTATAAGTTTTTTATATCCATTTGCCTCTTCGATTGGATTTAAGTCATCTCTTTGAACATTTTCAACTATAGCAAATTCTAATGACTTTAAATCATCCGCTTCAACCTCAACAATTGGAACTTCGTGTAGACCGGCATTTTGAGCAGCTTGCCATCTCCTTTCCCCAGCTATAATTTCGTATTTGTCTGATTGCTTTCTTACGACAATCGGCTGAATTATTCCTCTTTCTTTGATTGAGTTAGTAAGATCTTCCATTTGGGCTTTCTTAAAGCTTTTTCTAGGTTGATATTTATTTCTTACAATTGAACTAATTGAAACTTTATTTGATTTAACAGAAGGCGTACTGTCACCAATTAAGGATGATAACCCTCTACCTAAACCTTTTTTTAATTTAAATGTATTTGTCATGCCGCGCTCTCCATTATTTTTTCTTGATTTATAAATTCATTAGTAAAGTTAGAATAAGATTTACTTCCTGGACAAGACTTATCATAGAATAAAACAGGCATTCCATGTGATGGTGCCTCTGATAATCTTACATTTCTGGGGACCACTGTTTGATATACTTTTTCTTTGAAATAATTACGAGCCTCTTTCTCAACCTCACTAGAAAGCTTATTTCTTTTATCGTACATAGTTAATAAGATTCCTCTTATCGATAAATCAGGGTTAAGATTGCTTTTTATTCTCTCAATTGTTTTAACGAGTTGTGTTACACCCTCAAGAGCAAAAAATTCTGTTTGAAGAGGTACCAAAAGCGAGTCAGATGCTACCAAAGCCATAATTGTCAGAAGGCTTAAAGAAGGAGGACAATCAATCAATATATGACTGTACAATCCCCTAGAATCATTTAAATATGCCATTATTTGATCCTTTAGAACAAAAGATCTTCTACTGTCTCCTGCTGTTTCAACCTCTAAACCTGATAAATCTACATTGGAAGTTATAAGATCCAAATTTTCAAATTTTGTTTTTTCAATAACTTCTGAAATTTTTTTTGATCCATTTAAAACACTATAAATAGACTTTTCAGAATTTTCCAAATTAGACAATCCCAATCCTGTAGTAGCGTTGCCTTGAGGATCTAAATCTATTACTAAAACTTTTTTACCTGATAAGCTTAACCCAGCAGCAAGATTGATTACCGTTGTAGTTTTTCCAACTCCACCCTTTTGATTAATTACAGAAATTATTTTTTCTTTCATATCTTTTCTAAATTTGTGATTTTTAATATTGTTGATTCTGAATTTGTTATACTTTTTTTTTCGTCGTATTCAAAACTCCATTCTTTCAAAACTCGCTGTAAAATTCCCTTTCCATTTTTTCCTAAAAATAAAATTACTTCTTTAAAATATTTGAAATTACTATGTACTAAATCTAAAATTACCGGGAGCGGCTTAAATGCTCTGGCTACAATTATATCTGAACTTAAATTTCTTTCTTCGAATATGTCCTTTTGAAATACCTCAACATTTAGATTGAATTTGTTCGACACCTCTTTTAAAAAATTACTTTTATGATAACTTTTTTCATAAAGTTTAAACTTCATATCTAAGTTTTTGTGTTTCATAATTATAGCTAAAACTATTCCTGGCAAACCAGAACCCGAGCCAATATCTGTGCATACTGACTTATTTAAATCAATTAATTCAATGATTTGCGCACTATCAATTATGTGTCTTTCTTTTGAAATTTTTTCAGTGTTCTTGCTAATAAGATTAATACTCCTATTTTTTTTTATTATAATTTGCCTAAACTCCTCTAGTTCAGGAAATGTTTCACGTGAAACATTAAGAGGTTCCAAACAGTTATAATTTAAAATATTCGAATCAATCAAGCTATATGCTTAATAGACTTTCTTTTGACATGAGACAACAAAATATATACTGC
>MDTA01078828.1_pt1 | contig 12283 bp, 2 predicted proteins | sample 811151 | NCBI WGS metagenome assembly MDTA01 (sample SAMN05326648, study PRJNA326480) | marine metagenome | isolation source: seawater | place: Indian Ocean: South | collected 2010
TATATTACATACTTTACCCAAAAAGAAACTTATATATGTCGAAAAATTTTATCCTGATATTAGAAGACGTATTGCTATTTCAAAAGCCAAAAATAAAAATAAGAGAAAACCTCCACCATATAAAAAACCTAAAAAAGTTAGATTTGGCAATAAGTATATTAGAAAATTATGAATCTAAATATATTATTTTGCTAAATCTATTTGTCAATTTATTTACACTATATTCATACAAATCCATGTTTGTTTGAGTGCTTTGCCACTTATAAATTTGAGGAAATACATCGCTAATCAACTTTATCGATACACTACCCTTACTAAAAAACGGCATATTATCTTCAATTTGATTTGATGAATTTAATATTGTTTCCATTTCTCCAGTTAATGTAAAAAACAAAGTATCGATATATGTATCAAAAAACTCAAACATATTAGCACGTATTTGTATTGATTTATCCTCTATTTTTATTGAAATTGCTGATTCTAATTCTCCATTCTTATATGGTATTTTTTTATCGGTTATTAAACCACTACTATTATATCCATCTTTAAACAGAAAGAAACTCTTATTATCACTATTTATCAATCTTGCAACATAGAGGTTTGTCCTACCTATATTCTTGTGACCCGAAATATATTTATTAACAAACATATCTCCAGTACCCAATTTAACATCCATTCTATTTTCCTCTTCTTCTGGTTCTTCTTTTGAATATTTCACAATATTTACAAATTCACTACTGGTCTTATTTAAAGTCAAATTATATAAATCCAAATTAGTTTCATTAGTAGTCCATCGATATACTTGCATGCCCGATTCATTAACATCTTCATTAATTAAATTTATACACACATTTCCTTTAAATAAATCATCACTACTATAATTTGAGTTATTTAGTATTTTATATGCTTTACTATTTATTGTAAAATACAAATTATCTATAAATTTATCTTTAAATCTATCATCTACTGCCTTTACTTGAATCAAATGCTCTCCAGTTTCATTTTGTTGAAATCGAATAATAAAATGATTCTCTATCTTTCCATCAATATACTCTATTTTTTTAGTACCACTATAATATCCATCAGTCATTAATACGTATTTTCCTGTTTTCTTGTTCTTTCCTGAAGACGCCTTTACGATCTGAAATAAGCTACACACATAGCTACTTGTATCTTTATATGATATCGTTTTATCCGTTTTTTCTGGGCTTAATTTTATTTTATTTGAACCAAGCGTTATCAATGATATATCTTCTATTTTAGTATTATCTGAATTAGAATCAACATTTGGCTTTACTCGAAAATATACACTAGAATTTAATGGTGTATTGTATACTTGTTCTGTATTAGATTGATTGTAAGATTGGCTGTAACCAGGTATAATATTCGAGACTTTTGGCAATAATCGAAAATTTAAACTTTCATAATACTCACTTTCTATATTTCTTTTTATTAATTGAATATTTGTTTGTAATAATTGAGACAAAGCATTCCTTTCTGCTTTTAATATTAAATATCCTTTCATATTATCTGAAACATTTAGTTCATTCCAATTACTATAATCTTTTAATACATTCTCTCGATTTAACCGAATATAATTGTAATCACCCGCAGATACTTCATCTGAAAATGTTGGAATTGGTATTCCATTTCTTAAAAAACAACCTAATGTATTTCTATCTCCTGGTCTATTTCTACTTCCATCAAGTATCAGATGTATTCTTATAGCATCTGTCATATTATCTGAATTCCATTGTGGAAATATGTCATTTACACTCTTACTTAATTCTATATAGTTAAAGAAACTCATATTATTATTACAAAATATATTCTAAAAAAATGTTCTAATCTCTTTGCATATCCAACGCCTCTCTGATAACAATACTACTTACTTCGTGATTCATTTCTCTACCAGAAAGAGAAAGGTTAGGAGCTGTTCCCCCAATAACAAGACCATTATGATTCTGGAGTCTTTGATCATCCGAAGTCGCAGCTGGCCTGTTGGTACTGTAAACCGTGCTACCGGTTCCAACTCCTCCTAACGTGGAGCCAGTTGACCAAGCAGCACTTTCATTCGTTGTAAAATTATCACCTCCCCCAGTAATATCATTAGCCCCGAAGGATGTCCAACTATTATTTGAACCATGTATTCTGTAAGAAACTTGAACACACGTTTTAACAGTATTCGCTTCTTCTACTTTACTTACATATATCACTTTCCAATCGTAGCCAGAGTTAAAATTGGTATTGGTACAAGCTATTTTAAATGGATGATTTGTTCGGAGATTATATTGCCACCAAGTATCTAGGGTAGCATAAGCACCGTTAATCTCCTCATCATTAACCAATTTTAACCGAAGACTGTGTCCAAATTTATATTTAACGTCTTCATGATTACTTATGTCGATTAAATGACGGCCGTCACCATCAGGACCATTGTCATCAAAAATATTTATGTCAAAATCATATATAATTACACCAATAGTAAAATTTATTGGACCGTAAACTGCAGGATAGTAAAGAATACCATTCAAACCTGCAGCATCCAAGTGGTGGTATGGCGAAAAATTCTTTCCAGATTCATTGTACGCAGTAACACCACTATTCGTATCTCTACCTTCATACCTCTCTTTTACAGAAGAATAACTACCTTTTAACCATCCCCAATTTTCCTTATCTAATTCAGCCCATGTAATGTTTACAGTTGTTAGTTCTTCTACGGTATTTACCAGATTATTCGCTTCCCATATAATTTTATATTGATTTTTAGAATCATTAACATTTAGACTAACTCTATCACTTGTTCCACCAAAAACGAACCCACTTGGATTATCAGTACTTTCGGGTAAAATGCTATAATATAATTTTACTACATTTTCAAAAAATCCACTTGGATCCTCTACAAAAGGAGGGACAACTTCATATGTTCCAGAACGAGTCCAACCTTGCTCACTAGACGCAATATTTATTATTCGTTTTGAATTATTATTAGACTGGTCGCCATTATCTCCTCCAAATATAATATTAGGTACAGTGCTTGGAATAAATGCCAAATTCTTTATTTTAATTTCAGATGTATCATTTAATTCTTCAAACACAAATCTATAAAATGTATATCCCGTTTTTTGTTCAACATTTACAAGATCTATAATAGGAAGTACGCGAGTCGGAATATTATTGGTAAAATCAAATTTTGAAGACTCATCTCTATATTCGTCGCCAAAATAATTCTCAAAATAATTCTCTGTACTATATACAATATTGTTTGCTTCAGTAAGATCATTATTCCATTTACCAATATTATTTACATTAGAACCAATAACTACAATTTTTTTGAATATATAGCCATCTACACATTTGAATCCAAAATTTTTCCAACCTACGTCTTCAATACTGCCATTTTGAAAGCTTTTGTGGTTACTCGAAGTATTTATTTGTAACCAATGCCCCCTAAATGACCTTGGTCCAACATATGAAACGTAAGCATATTCTGCGTTATTGCTTGTACTTATTCCACCAGCACTAGTATACGGACACTCTTGTGGAAAAGTATCACTAGAATCAAACCCTTTTGTTGCCCAGAAGGAGTTATCATTCTTAACAATATTTTCTGGCATATTTGTGTCTGAATAAATTCCTGATGCAGTTATATAATCTGAATCATCACCTGCTACATATTCAACATAAGAAATTTGAACAGTTTTATCTGAATCATCAGACGAACCACCATGTATCTTTTCAAAAACTATTCTATAATAATCATACTCTTTACTACTTCCTAAATTAATTGACGGTGAATAATATTTACCAAAAGAAGTTACACTTCCATAATCATACCATATCATACCTGTAATTCGAGTAAGTAATATACTTTCTGTTGTTGAACTAAAATCATCACTGTTACTTCCTATAACCGCTACTGTATATGGAAAATGTGGTGCGTTTCTATTTGGGTAAGGAGCTGTCCATAATCTAATATTTTTACCATAATGTGACTTAGAATCATAATCATCCCACCAAAGATTCTCATTGAACTTATTAAATTGAATCCATTCACCTCTTAGAGTTAAATGACCTAAATTATTAGTCCTCCATGCTCCGTCTCGTACATAACTTAAAGGACAATTTGCGTGTGGAAACATTGGGCTTTTATTATCTGTAATACTTGAACCATACGAACGATTTGGAAATTTTTTAGTGCTACTGCCATTTTTATCAAACAATTTATATAAACTCGAATTATATAAACTTGGTGCATCTTCCACATCACTATCTACTCTTGATTCAGTTACCCAACCAAAGTCACAATAAACATCTATTGAAGATTCAGCGGTGTTCGGCGGTGTAGCGTTATCTTCAATTATCCATGTTATTTTTGTTGTTCCAAATCGGGCATCGAATTTGCACTCGTTAAAAATATTACTCCAAACAATGTCAAGTTCCACATCATCGTGTTCAAATACACATTTAAACGTATTCGTGTACTTCAAACCACTTCCCGTATCTACCACCTCGGAAGGCGCTTCTACAGTGACACGTACAGTTTTCTTGATTATACCATCCTCGTCTAGATTCATATTATCATTTAATCTCGTCGCTGGATTTGGAGAATAATTTCCTGTCCAAGTGATTTTTGGAGGTGTCTCATCTTTAACATTTAGTTCCGTTGTACAATTATTTTCATTTTTATTACCCGCACTATCGCTTGCATACCACTCTATTATATATTCACCTGTTTCTAAATTATTTATAGTATGTGTCCTTAAATCTCTAACTAAATTACCACTAGAATCTTTGTTTGTAGCCACATTTTCATTTTCACTATGAGGAGAGCCATTACGATAAAGTTCATAACCAACTACTTCTAATAATCCATCCACATTATCATTTACCCATGGTACACTTATGTCAACATTCATTGTTGGGCTATCGGCGGGTAATATCGCATTAATAGACGGAAGTACAACATTGGCATTGTCAGTGAGGTCTAAAAAATTGGGGCCATATTTATCTATAACATTAAATTTTTGTTGTTTCTCTGTCCAATTAGAACCAGTAGCGTCAGTTACTTTCCATGTTATAATTCTTTCTACACCACTTGAATCCGTGCCCTTTTCACCATAAAATTTGAAACGAATATCCTTATTCCAATCATTCTTAATAACTGTAGTCCAAATTTCATCCGCATCATTAGTTTTATATTCAAGTACATTTAAATCACTGTCTATGTTATCTTCATGAGTTGGAGGCTTGATAAATTTTTCCACATAGTCTTGGTCCTCAGTAATTAAGACGTTGATTTCGCCGGTGTTAGAGTCACCCCCCCACCCGCCAGTTGGTGGATCTACAAACCAAGGATCGATACTGTCAGTAATGCGAATATTTTGTACTTTTGTCTGTGATTCATTCCCCGCTTTATCAATTGCAAACCATTCTATTTTTAAAGGTGAATCCACATAATGTAAACTTAGATTGTCCAGCTCACCAGAAGGGGATATCCATCCGTTCGGCGAGTTCTCCGGATTAAAATAATATCCTAAATAACCCCACGATCCTAATTGACCAGATGAGTCATAGGTTGGTTCTTCATTATTCGTTTTCGTAATTTTCCATTTAAGTTTTAGTTCACCTGACCCATCATTGCTTGAATAATTATCATCAACGGATGGAGCTTGTAAATCAAATGTAACGAATTTACTATTTGCATATACCGGCATTGATTGAGTAATATCACTAACATCTCCAATAACAGGACCCGCGTCATCTTGCACCCTTATTATTGTGTTATTATTAGTATTAATTCCAATATTATTACCATAGGAGTCTTGTACATATTTAGAACCAGTTCTTAGGTGATTCTCCGCAGCGTCTTTTGCATCCCATTCAATTATATAAGGTTGTTCTGATATCTTCCAGACGTATTCAATAGATTCGCTCGCAATGTCTGTCGTCGAAAAAGGCCCTTGCAAGAAAACTTTTTCACCAGAACTATCAGTTCTATATAAATTCCATATTAAACTTACATTCGCCAGGTTTGGATTCGCATCGTTTATATCATCTTGTACGTTAATTATGAAATCAGTTACAGGAAAATTCTTAATCAGACTATCACCCTCATTTAACATCACTGTTACATTTGTGGACGAATTTTTCATAATAATCTGTGGTGGCCAAGCATCCTGTAAGAAGACTCGCGTCTCTCTAATTAAGGTACTACCGTATAAGGCGCTCCACTCAGATACCTGGTCATTAGTGAAATTGCGGCCTGTAAAATCAGACGCATACCATATTATTTTATACGGTCTTTTATTATAGTCAAAAGTATGTTGTACTTGTGCTTCAGTTATGTAACCACTATAAGTTCCATTAATATCGGTGCTTGAGTTATATACTAAATCATATTCTCCGTTTTCAATATTACCACTTGTACCGCGTATCTCCCAATAAATTGTAGGCACATCTCGATTAACTTCAAGTAATCCATTATTATTCTGAAGTTCTCCAACGTTATCCTTTATACTGTGTACTAAACTCTGTACCATTAAAGATTTAGTTTTAGTAGTACCTGCATTATCAATATATATTGTGACAGAATTTTGTTCAAGACTCGCATTCCCCTCAAACGTGAGTGGATCGACTAAAGTAATTATAGATGGAAATGCATCAATAACCTCTATCACTTGATCTTTCTGTTCATCATTTCCAAAAACATCTACGACCTTCCACGTTATTTTATTTGTCTTATTACCATCCACTATTGTTTTACAAATTATATTGAAAGCTTTAGGAGTATCTGGGCCAATTTGGCCCTCTTCAGTCTGCATACTCTCCGCATCGTAATAGCTATAATTAATATCAGTTATTGCTATAGTTTCATCACTTACACTCGGAGATGTTACATGCACCACCGCATAGTTAACATCAGACAAAATCTTCGGTATATTTTCGGGATAGTGTAAGGTTAAACTTGGAGCAACAATATCTCCTTCAGCCTTTGAAGAAGATTTATGATAATGTAATATATTTTCATAATAATCAGAATCAAATTGATAACTAGGATCCATCGAAAGGGCTTTTATACTTCCATTTTCAGACGATTCTGTATGAGATACATTAATGATTACAGTCCCATAATAGTACTCCTGGTAGTTTTCCAGCTTTGAATGCGAGGAATAAGGTACATTTATAAAATCCGCCTCAAATCTTATAGGAAGACTTTGGGGAACATCAAATTGGTAAACTCCTTTGAAATAGTCCCCTGAAGAGTCAGGATTAGGAAAACCTGAATTGAGACCTATTTTATCTTCGATTATTATTTCGTGTTTATCAGATGTTCCAGTATCCGAATCCCACACATTTTCTACCTTTACGTTTGCTATGAAAATAGTATAGTCACCATAATCTGCCTCAGACATATTAGTGATTTTTAATGTATAAAATCCAGACGAGTAAATAGTACGAGCTGCAAGATCTTTATAATAAAATTTGTTTTCATAATCATCATATGGAGGATCTATCATCTCTTCATAAGGTTTTTCTTTATGATCTCCAAATGTGACTTTACAAGGTATAACTTCTTGATCTTTATCGACGGGGTCCGGCTGCGGTGGAGCTACAATCCAAAAACTAAGTTTATATTGACCAGGTGTAGGTATATATACTTCTTGACTAATAAATGGATCCCCCCCTACAGATTTTATAGCAATAAAATATTTGCCAATAGATAATTCTGCTGGTACTTCTGGTGAATTCCAATCAGAATGACCATAAATTTTACCTTCACTGCTTTCTTGTACTATAACCGCATGAATAGTATCAACATAATTTAATGGAATGTCCCAACCATCTATTTTTGTTACATCAGAAATTCCCCAATCTTCCTGTCCTCCAGCAATAGAACCATCCTGAAATGCTCCGTTATTTACTAAATTTGGCTTTTCATCAACCCTAAATTCATAGCTCACTGAGTTATTTTCTGTATTAGTTTTAGTTTCTAGTTTTATTAATACGCCTTGTGGCAATGAAGTTATAAATTCTCTTTCTGGTTCAGGTTCTGGCTCAGGTTCTGGCTCTGGTTCAGGTTCTGGCTCTGGTTCAGGTTCAGGTTCAGGCTCAGGTTCTGGCTCTGGTTCAGGTTCTGGCTCAGGTTCTGGTTCTGGTTCAGGTTCTGGTTCTGGTTCTGGTTCTGGTTCTGGTTCTGGCTCAGGCTGTGGTTCTGGTTCAGGCTCTGGTTCAGGCTCTGGTTCAGGTTCAGGCTCAGGTTCTGGTTCAGGTTCTGGCTCTGCGTAATCGGTATTTATAAATATAGTTACATCTCTCTCTCTTTCTTTTTCGCGTCCGTCTTGCAGGGTTGGGTGTGTAATTCTTAAAATTACTTTATAATTTCTATTTTCGTCTATGGGTTGCGGCCATCCATACAATCTTGGTTGACTTTGAATTGTATCATCCCAAATAAGCCAAGGTATTGGATGAGTAGTATAATTATTATTGAACTTATCTTCGTCGATTGCGTCCACATCAGTTGCTGAGTAATTAGTACCCTCCGTATTAGAATTTATTGGTGTGTTCGTAAATGAATCCTCATCATACTCTGTTTTATAAGAATTTTTTGCATATCCATCCAATGTATTACTATCTATCCCCTGAGTTACATCTAGCTCACCTGTTTTAGGATACACAAGTTCAATACTGGGGTTGTCAATTTCAACTCCATTCGAATCATAAACTCTAGGCACAAACTCAAACGGAAATCCTGGATAAATTTTATCTGTACTCGGAATATTTCCTATATGAATCTCAGTTTCGGGTTCTGGTTCGGGTTCTGGTTCAGGTTCTGGCTCAGGCTCGGGTTCTGGTTCTGGCTCAGGCTCGGGTTCTGGTTCTGGCTCTGGTTCAGGTTCTGGTTCTGGTTCAGGTTCTGGTTCAGGTTCTGGCTCTGGTTCAGGTTCATGTTTACCACCCGCCCCTATTATATATAGAAATCCTTTGCCAGTTGTATTATCATTATAATAACTTGCTACAATAATTGAACCATCTGAACTAATAGATAAGCTTTTGCCCTCGTAACCCAAAGTATAAGGTCCCAATTCGACTGTATCTGTAATATGCAATAAGAATATACCGTTGTCTTGAAGTTTATATACATAAATTATCCCAGTCTCATCTGGATAATAAATAAAAACATATTTTCCATCACTTTGTAATTGAGTATTTGTTTTTCCCGCCCCTTCAATCGGTATTTCGTGACTTTGATTCCAATCACTTCCATCATATTTATATATTCTTGCACTATAAAGGACGCTTTCATTATATTCTTCTATTTCTTCCTCTGTTAATCCGTGCGAAATTGTATTACCATCATCTTTACTGAATCCAATATTGTTGTAACCAAGTTTTTGATTATTAAAATATCCTAATATAGTTTCTCCATATTTAACCCAAGAAGAATCGTTATATTCATAGGTATATATTGCCCCAACCTTTGAAAGACTATTTCCATTATCAAGAATTTTTGTATAGTGGGGTGCTGTAACGCAAATTCTGGTTCCATCATTAATAATATAAACTGTATGTCCGAATAAGGTATTATCAGTTTGATTTTCTCCATAAATAGTATCACCTACTTTACTCCAACCATTATGGAGTTTCTTGAATACGCGAACTATTCCCATATTAGGATAACTTTCACCAAAAATTACGTATTTACCATCACCACTAATATCACATACTGGGTGATTTGCGTCATTGGCTTCGCCCTCTGCCGTAATTTCATTTTCAACCAGACTCCAAGTATTGCTATTTTCATCAAAATCAAACACTTTTAATGTGTCTTTTGGGTTATTCGCATTGGATTTAGTTCTACTTGTAACAGCAATTCTATAACCATCACTGCTTAGTGCGAAATCATATCCAAATTCGCATTCTGTATTTCCTAATATTGTATCTCCTAATTGACGATATCTTGCTGGCCCTCTTTTATAAATCATTACAGCTCCCTCTGGATCTCCTGTATTACCTGGTGTGGTATAACCAATATCAGAAACAGCGATTATAGAGCCATCATGATTTGTTTTAGTTTTCTTAGCAAATTTATCACTGGTATTGTTATCACTATGAATACTTTCAATATGTAGCCAATCTGGAACGTGTTCTGGTTCTGGCTCAGGCTCTGGTTCTGGTTCTGGTTCTGGCTCTGGTTCTGGCTCTGGTTCAGGAGGGAGTTGAAAACAAGATTCTGAAAACTTTAGCCTTTTATATCCACCTAAGTAACCATACGTCTCACCAGAACTATTTAAAGAATGATAACTAATTACTCCAAAATTATCTTCTGATGTATTTATTTGGTGTGTGACTCCGACATCGTCTGTTCGGAAACCGGGTATTGTTATAAATATTTTTCCAGTATAATACGTAACCTCTGTATCTTCTATGCTAAAAGGTCCATATTCAACTGCGTCGCCGTCATGACGAATTTGAAAATAATCTGGTTTATCTATAACAAAACCGATTGGATTATTGGGTGGTATATTTATACAATATTCTCCTATATTAACTCCTATATAATCATATAAATTATATGATACTGAGTTGAATTCTATTTCTCCAGATATACTCACATAATTCTCAGTCAACTGACTCAAACATTGTACAATAATTGCTTCAGTTTCTGGTTCACCTGTAGTCCAATTTTCTCCGCGTATAAAAGAAACAACTCCAACATGCGGACTATTTTTGTCATAAACTATATGATCAACATCAATATTTTGAGTTTTTTCAATAGTTATTTCAATATTTTCCAATTGTTGTCTTTGTAAATTTATTGGAAAATTATCTGTAATAGTAAGTTCTATACCATTTCCTAATTGTATAGCATCACTTAAATTTGTTATAAAAACAATTCTTTTTTCACCAAAACCGCCTTCGGCTTCAGAACTCCATAAAATTTTTAAATCATTTGTACTAAGTCCTTCTGTATTCGCAATAAATCCAATTTCTTGTCCATCAATAGTTGTACGATAACCTGTTATCTCACTGATCCCTTCGGTCCATGATACACCAGCTGAATATATAAAGGTAACTTTTGATATAAAAGCATATTCTGTGTTAAAAATATGGTGAGGAGTTTTTAATGTAATAGTTGCTGGACTTAAATCATTTTCAATATCATTCTGAGTCATTTCAAAATAAAAAGACTCAATTTCTGGTTCTGGTTCTGGTTCTGGCTCTGGTTCTGGTTCTGGTTCTGGTTGTGGTTCTGGTTCTGGCTCTGGTATAAGCCCTCTATTAAGCAAATGTTGCTTTAGATTCCAACCTTTTGCCTTATCAAGTGTATAAGCAGAGTTTCTCGCATGTCTTGTTCGTCTGTCGCCTTCACGAGCAGAAACAATACATCTTTTATCTTCTATATTAGTTCCTTGTTTTCGCGCAGGCATTACTATTAGTTGGATATTAATGATGTATTAGAATATGCATAATCTAATGTAGTACCCGTATCTCGTTCTTCCCATCCATTTATTTTTATCTCACCTTGATGTACTTTTACATGACACGGTTTACATAATACAACCAAATTACTTAAACTATTCTTATGAAAATTGTCTATAAAACCATCAGAATTCGCTTGACATTGCATGTTAATATGATGTGTATCCAATGGAAGTGACATTTCGTTTTGAGGACTATAAGCACATATTGTACACGCTTTAACGAATAAGTTTGGATTATATCTTGAAACCTTTGGTTTTAGACTTGGTTTGACTTTTACACTATTTCTTTTCAACATCTTACAAAATCGGGGGTCTTTGAATACTTTAGAAGCTATTTTTGTACCATAATCTCTGCTTTCTGGTGGTCCTGAGGTAAGTTTTCTATCAAAAACTAATTCCCCATTATCTAATTCACGTATGTTTAGATGTATAACCTTCAAACTAGGAATCATATATTTAGTCTCTAATAATTCAAACAGGTGTGTTGCAAAAATATAACTTGCGTTTTCTTGGTCTAGCCATTGTAACATAGTTGTTACTATGTTAGTTGCAGACTCTCTCTCTGTTGATGCACAGAACTCATCTGCAATAACAAGCGTCTTATTTGTTGCATGCTTTACACATTTATCCGCTTCTGTAATTTCACATATAAATGAACTCTGTGCTTCAAACAAATTATCCGAATTACCAATTCTAACAATTAGTTTTTCATATGGTGTGATATTGTACTCTTTTGCAGGAACAAACATACCAGATTGAGACATTATTACCGATAATGCTACACTCTTTAATAATGA
>MDTA01196241.1_pt1 | contig 12283 bp, 6 predicted proteins | sample 811151 | NCBI WGS metagenome assembly MDTA01 (sample SAMN05326648, study PRJNA326480) | marine metagenome | isolation source: seawater | place: Indian Ocean: South | collected 2010
CTGACCAAGACCGCGCCCATTCTGGCGGTGCTGATCACGACTCTGGTTGCCTGGGTATTGCGGCTTGATGAGCAGGGCGTGCGGCTGGTCGGTGAGGTACCGTCAGGATTGCCTGCCTTCACCATGCCCAGTCTGGATATTGGCCTGTGGTCCCAACTGGCGGTCAGCGCCTTGCTGATCAGTGTGGTGGGTTTCGTGGAATCGGTTTCCGTGGGTCAGACCCTGGCGGCCAAACGGCGCCAGCGCATTGACCCGGACCAGGAGTTGATTGGTCTGGGGACCGCCAACCTGGGGTCTGGCCTGTCGGGCGGTATGCCGGTTACCGGTGGCTTTTCCCGTTCGGTGGTGAACTTCGATGCCGGCGCAGAAACACCGGCGGCTGGCGCTTACACGGCGGTGGGCATCGCCCTTGCCACTCTGTTCCTCACTCCGGCCATAGCCTGGCTGCCCCAGGCGACGCTGGCGGCGACCATTATTGTGGCGGTGATCACCCTGATTGATCTGCCGGCACTGGGCCGCACTTTCCGTTATTCCCGTACCGATTTCGGGGCCATGCTGGCGACCATCCTGCTTACCCTCGGTCACAGTGTCGAAGCCGGTATCATTGCCGGGGTGGCGCTATCGATCGGCCTGTTCCTGTACCGCACCAGTCGCCCCCACAGCGCTGTGGTGGGCCGTGTGCCGGGTACCGAGCATTTCCGCAACGTGCTGCGCCATGAGGTGGAACTCTGTCCCAAAGTTACCTTCCTGCGGGTGGACGAAAGCCTGTATTTCGCCAATGCCCGTTTCCTTGAAGAAACCGTGATGGATCTGGTTACCCGGGAGCCGGAGCTGACCGATCTGGTGCTGGTGTGTCCGGCGGTGAACCTTATTGACGCCTCAGCCCTGGAAAGCCTGGAAGCGATTAACGAACGGCTGCGCGACGCCGGGGTGCGTCTGCATTTCTCGGAAATCAAGGGCCCGGTCATGGACCGGCTCAAAGGCACGGAGTTGCTGGAACACCTGGGCGGACGCATTTTCCTGAGCACTTATGAAGCCTGGCAAGCGCTCACGGACCGGGCGGCGTTGGCGGCTTGACCTGAACGGTGTGATCCCATTGACGGTGTATGGGGTATGTGTAGACACTGCCCCCTATTTCCAATCGCACCCGCACCGGTAAAACGCCATGGGAATGACCGACAACCTGCTCTCCACCAGTCAATGGCTGATCACCGCCGTGTTGTTTGCGGTGATCCTGTTGAAAGCGGTGCGTTCTGTCGACTGGTCCGCCTTGCGCAAGGATAACGCTCTGCAGCATTCGTTTTTTGGTGCTGCGGTGATTCTGGGTTTTGTCTGGCAGTTACGGGCAGGTATTTCACCAGGATTGGCGATTCACATCTTTGGCATCACGGTGATTACCCTGATGCTGGGTTGGGCTCTGGCCGTGCTGGCGGGCCTGCTGGCTCTGGTGATCACCGTCATCACCGGGCGCGAGCCGCTACTGATGTTTGCCGCTAACGGCCTGATTACGGTGATGGTGCCAGCCCTGCTCAGCCATGGCATCATGTTGTGGGAACGGCGGCGCAATTTCCGTAACTTCTTCGCTTACATCTTCTTCTGTGGTTTTTTTGGAGCCGGTCTGTCGGTTGCCGCGGCGGGCATGGTGATGTGCCTGATGCTATGGAGCAGCGGTACCTACAGTTTTGATGAACTGGTGCATGAGTATCTGAGGTATCTGCCGCTGTTCATGATTCCGGAGGGTTTCATCAACGGCACCTTTGTCACTGGCCTGATGGTTTTCCATCCGGACCGGCTCAGTACGCTGGACCAGAGCCGGTACCGCTAAGGCCTTTTTCAGATACCGTCACCCTGCTCGGAAACGGTCTGCAGTTCACGAATGTCCCTGCTGGAGTGGATTCTCCGACGCCAGTTGTCCAGCCAGCCCAGTACTTCGTCTGACGGTATAGGCCGGGCGATGCCATAGCCCTGAACCAGGTTGCAGCCCATGTCCCGCAGTGCGGTGGCGTGCTCCAGCGTTTCCACCCCTTCGGCCACTACGGGGTGGTCAAAACGCTGTGCGAGAAAAATGACGCTTTCGACGATGGCACGGTCATTGGCGTCGGTAAGCATGTTGCGGACGAAACTCTTGTCAATCTTGATGACATCCACGGGCAGGGTGCGCAGGTAGGTCAACGAGGAAAAACCGGTGCCAAAGTCGTCCAGCGCCACCTGCAGACCCAGAGACTGGCAGCGCGCCAGCACATTGCTGGCGCGTTTGGTGTCTTCCAGCGCCGTGGATTCCAGCACTTCCAGAGTGATTTGCCCGGGGCTCACTTCCGGATGGCTTTGCAGATAGCCTTCCAGGTAGTCCGCAAACTTCCGGTCCATCAGGTGGGGCGCGCTGATATTGATGCTGACTGCCAGAGCTTCGCCGGCTTCCCGCCATCGGTTCATCTGGTGAATCGCTTCTTTCAGCACCCATTGGCCCAGGGGGATCTCCAGGTGACTGTTGGCCAACGCCGGCAGAAAGGCATCGGGGGTAATCAGTCCTTTTTCGGGGTGGTTCCAGCGAATCAGGGCCTCAAAGGCAATCACCTGACAGTCGGCCATCCGCAGTTGTGGCTGGAAGTAGAGTGCTAATTCCTCGTTCTCCAGGGCCCGGGAAATCTCCATCAGCAGGTTCCGACGTTCTTTGCGGAAGGCATATTGGCCTGGATCGAAAATATAAAACTGGTTGCGGCCTTTCTCTTTGGCAGCATACATGGCCTGGTCGGCATGGCGGATCAGACCTTCGGCGTCGGTATCATCCTCCGGGTACAGGGTGACGCCGAGGCTGGCGGTCAGATTTACCGCTTTACCCGCCATGTCGAAAGGCTCACTGACCGAGCTCAGGATACGCTGATACAGCGGCTCGGAATGATCGCTCTGAATCAGCAGAACAAATTCATCGCCGCCGATTCGGGCGACGGTATCTCCGCTGCGGAGACTTCGGGTGAGCCGTTCCGCCACCATGCGGAGGGCCTCGTCGCCGAAATCGTGGCCGAGTTCATCGTTGATACCCTTGAATCCGTCCAGGTCAAGATAGCAGATGGCGAGTGAGCGTTTCTGCCGGTCCGCGTGCGCCCTGGCGGATCGCAACCGCTCTTCCAGAAGCTGGCGGTTGGGCAGGCCGGTGAGGTCGTCGTAATTCGCGGCCCGGTCGAGCTCTTTGGCGTGATTCTTCAGGGCGGTGATATCGGAGAACGCCGCCACATAATAATGTTTGCCGGGTTCTTCCAGGTGCACCCGGCTGATCGATAGCAGTTCCACATATTCCTCACCGTTTTTGCGGCGATTCCACACCTCTCCGCGCCAGTGATCGGTTTTTTCGATGGACTGCCACATGGAACGGTAGTATTCCCGGGAATGGCGGCCAGAGCTCAGAATGGAAGGGTTGAGGCCGAGTACTTCCTGACGGCTGTAGCCGGTAATCCGGGAAAACGCTGGGTTTACATCGATAATGTGGTTGAGGTGATCGGTGATGACAATCGCCTCGTGGCTGCGATCAAAGACGCTGGCAGCGATGCGCAGGCCGCGTTCGCTGTTTTTCCGGTCGGAGATGTTGGTCTGGATTACCACAAAGCCGGGTTCAATGCCTTCCTCTCCATCGACGGGTGTGCAGTAGGTGTGTACCCAGTAAGGTTCGCCGTTGGCGGTGTAGTGCAGGATGTCTTCTTCAAACGCCTCGCCCCGGAACAGGTGGCGATGTATCCGGCTGACGGTCTCCAGATCCGTATCCGGGCCAGCCAGAACATGATTCGGCAGTTTCCCGCGCACCGAATTCAACGAGTAGCCAGTGTGCTTCTCAAACGCCTGATTGACCCACTCGATGCAGCCACCGGCGTCCAGAATCAGTGCCATGTTGCGGGTGGCGGTGGCCACCAGCGCCAGTCGTTTCGGGTCGATATCCGTGGCAGGCTGAGGGGTATCCGGGGTGATGGGCATAGATCAGGTGTTCCGGTTATCGGTGGCTTTCGGCTTCCTCCTCTCCATGTGAGAACTGTTTGCGAGTATAGCAATGATTGGCTACCCGCAACCTCCGTATTTGCCGTGTGCCTGTTATCCGTTTATTGCAAAGGGAGGTTGCCGGGGATGCTACCGCATCCGGGATTGGAAGGCATTCGACCTTGGTTTCAGGAAGTTGACGATCGTCAATTCGAAGTGAGATTTTTACCGTTTCAGGGCAGCCAGGAGATTCACTGTCGCCAGCGGGAATGCTTCTGGAGTTTTCGTTGCAGAGTTCGGCGGTGCATGTTCAGAGCCCTGGCCGTTGCGGATATATTGCCCTCGTGTTCATTCAGCACCCGCTGGATATGTTCCCACTCCATTTCCTCCACCGAGGGCGGTTCCTGGCGCAGTGCGGGGCCGCCCTCAAGGGGTTCAAAGCCCTGTATCAGCTGGCTGACGGTGACCGGTTTGCACAGATAGTTTGCGGCGCCACGGCGCATGGCCTCCACCGCCGTGGCGATACTGCCGTAGCCGGTCAGTACCAGTACCTCCAGATTGTCATCGTGTTGCAGCAGCTCTGGCAGTAATTGCAGGCCGCTCTCACCCGCCAGATTCAGGTCCAGCACGCAGCGGTTAAAGTGCTTCTCGCCAAGGGCCCGGAGCGCATCCGCCCGGTTACTGGCCGTCGCGCTCTCCACGCCCTGTCGTGCAAGAGAGCGACTTAGTACCTGCAGAAAGCTCTCATCGTCATCAATCAGCAACCAGCATTCGCGGTCTGTCATGTTCAGATAACTCCCGTGGAAGGTGCGCCAGACATCGGAAGGTCGATCACCATGGTGGTGCCCTGGTCGCTCACCCGGGCACGAAGGTGGCCGCCCAGTCGCTGTATGGTGGCGTTGGACAGAAACAGCCCCACACCCAGGCCGTTGCGGGAATCCACCACGTCTTCGCCCGGCGCACCGGCAAAGGCACTTTCCAGACCATCGCCGTGGTCTTCGACGATGATCTCGACCCGTGCATTGTCGGCCCTCTGGCAACTGACGGCGACCCATTGCGGGCTTGCGGTCAGGGCGTTGGCGAGAAGGTTCAGCACCGCCTGATCGAGGGTGGCATCTACCGCGACCGTTGCCTCAGGACACTCGTCTGCCCAGCGTATCGGCCCGGCGGGCCAGAGCAATGTTGCAGACTCCCGAAGCCGTTTGAGCCAGGCGGACACCGGCAGGTTTTCCAGTTTTGCGTTGCGGGCTTCGACGGCCGCCTGGGTCAGCTGCTGGAGATGGCCACTGCACAGTGCCAGCTGCTGTTGCATCATGCTCAGATCATCCTCCAGATGCTTGTCGCCCTGATTAGAAGTGGCAGAGCGAATTTCATCCAGCAGTAACGTCATGGTGTTCAGGGGCGTTCCGAGACGATGGGCGACGGCCGCGGCGGACAGGCCCAGAGAAATAATCTGTTCGTCGCGAAGCCGGTTTTCCCGGAACTGTCCAAGCTGGGATTGCTGTGCTCTGAGCTGGCGGGCCAGAGTGCCCACTACCAGGAGCAGGATGGTGGCAGTCAGGGCAAAGGTCACCCACATACCCACCAGATGTAGCTGGGCCAGGTCGCCGCCGTGATGCTGATGTTCAATGGCGGGCGTATGCCAGAGCACCAGGGCGGTATACACCAGAACACCGGATACTGTCAGGACGATACTGTGGCGCCCAGGCACCAGGATAATGGCGACCGCGATCGGCAGCAGCAGGAGCGAGACCAGAGGGTTGGTGTAGCCTCCGGTAAGGTAAAGCCAGAACCCGATCAGTACCAGATCGGCTGCCAGGGTAAGGCTGACAAAAACCGCCGAGGCGGGCGGGCGTCGGCTGAACCATAACCATCCGAGCGTGGCCAGTACACCGTATAGCAGGCACAGCAGCAGCGCCTCGGCCCGATGAGCAAGGGTGATGGTGGTTTCGGCAACCGCGACCGCCACCAGCAAGGTGACAATAATGGCCAGGCGCATGCCCAGAAGGTAGCGGGCGGCCTGCCGAAAACCGGTCTGTGAGTGTGTCAGCCATTCCATGAGGGCATTCTAGCAGCGTGTTGTCGGTGCCGGGGCGAAAAACCTCTGGCTATTGCTTCGGGTCAACCGGCCGGTAGCACACCAGTTCCTGCCGAACCACATCACCGGTCAGTTGCAGGGGTGTCTGGTCGGTGACATATACCCGGACGGCGCGCTCAATGTCACTGGCGTTGTCAGGCTGGGAGATTTCGCCGGGCATAAGGTCAGGTCGGTAGCGGCACTGGTCTGATTCAGGAAACAGCGCCACATAGGCAATACCGGTTTCCACCAGATCCTGGAAGAAATGGGAACCGTAGGACAGATCCGGCACCATGTCGCCGGCATTCTCCGATACCTCCACCAAGGCACTGACGCCGGCAATATCGGCAAACCTGACCGGAACGCCCAGCTCCGGGCTGCTGGTGCCCCAACGTCCGGGACCGATCAGCAGGGTGCTGGCGCTGGATTCCCGAACCACCTCGCCGACACGTCGGGCCACATCGTAACGCTGATTGATATTCAGGTTGGCGTAGATCGCCGCATCTATACGGATAATCCGCGTAATCGCCAGATTGATGTTGCCGCCCATGAAGTGGCCCTGGGTGCGGAAAATCTCTCGCTCCGCGGGCAGATGTTCCGGCAGTGTGACCGGACCGGTTTCACCAATCGTGGCCAGTGGCCGGCACTGAACCAGATTGAAGGAGGGTTCGCCCTGTTCATCAATATGCAGGGTGAACTCGACATCCACGGGATGCTGATAGCCGGCCTCCAGGGTAGATAACAGAGATGACAGCCGCTGAATGAATGAGCTGAACTGAACCAGCGGCCGGAAGGTCAGTCGCCAGACCGGCCCTGGCAGCCCAATCTGTTCCGCCCGGGTACTGGCGGCCCGGTCGATTTCGCCCATCTGGGCCATGGGCAGATCTTGAACGGTGTCCAGTAACTGGCTCAGGGGTCGGGTTTCCAGATGGCCCTCCTGCAGGTCGAGCAGGTCCACCAGATGTTGGGAGAATCGATAGTGTTCGTCCGGGTTGCGGAAAGGTTGCCGGCCGGGATGATCCAGCGCCATCACGCAGGCGTGGTCGCCTTCAATCCGGTCTACGGCCCGGGTGCCCAGCCCCATAACCAGGCGGACCATGCCCGCTTTCGGGTTCATGGTGCTGTCCCAGGCAAAGGTGTTTCTGGACACGCCAACGCCCGCGGCATCGGGCAGGTAATAGCGGCCATGGAAACGGCCATTTACCCGCTGGATCAGCAGGGCCATGGGTTCCTCGCGCTGATCCAGGCCTCTTTGTTTACGGTACACCAGAGCGTCGTCACTCATGGACGAGGCGTAGACCTGGCGGATGGCATCTTCCAGTTCCGCCAGTCGCTGTTCCGGTGCCCCCTGGTTGATCAGGAAGACGCTGTCGTATTTGCCGGCAAAGGCGTTGCCGAAACCATCCTCCTGCAGGCTGGATGAGCGCACCAGGATGGGATACTGGCCGTAATGGTCAAGCAGGCGTTCCAGCTCCGAACGGACTTCCGCCGGGAATTGCCCGGTCAGGATGGCCTTGCGCAGGGCGGGTGCTTCACTGAGATAACCTTCTGGTGAGCGTTGTCGCATGATTGCCGGCCACAGGCCGTTGTGGACCAGAAATGCGTAGTAGGCGTCGGTGCCCAGGTAGCTGGAATCGTGGGGTTCCAGATTCGGCTGCCAGAGTTCAGGCGCATCTTTCAGCAGAATGTTCCGGGCAATCAGCATGCCTGTGGCCTTGCCGCCAATATAACCGCTGCCAACCAGACGGCTGCGAATGGTGAGCAGATCCTCCAGAGTCAGGTAGCGCCGGGCCAGTTCCAGAATCTTGGGGTCGCGGCTGATCATCACCTGCAGAACCTGCTCCTGCAGATCAGGCATGCAGGTCTGGTCCTGTTCAAAAACGGCCCGGCTGACTTCCTGGAACAGTCTGTCCCAGTAATCCAGCAGTGGCTGGCGATGCAGGTGCCCGGATTCCAGCGAGGCCTGCAAGCGGGTGGCATCGCTGCTGTCGGTAATCGGCCAGAACTGGCCAGCCTGTTCCCGATGGGGCAGGAACATGGTCGGTGATTGCCGGCGCCAGGCCTTGATGGGATGAATCTGCACATCGTCGCCGTGGCGGTGTACATCAATCAGCACCTGGGTGGTCTGGCGAATCCGGTCCAGGGTCATCCGGGAGTGTCGGTCCGGGTGCAGGGTGAACCAGGCGACGGTATCCAGTTCGAACAGGAAGGGACACACTACCCGGAAAAAATTGCCCACCATGGCGTCGGTGGCCCAGGCATTGAGTAGCTCACTCAGGCTGTCGCAAACGTAGAAGGCGCCGCGGCCATGTTGTTCGATCAGGTGCCAGACCCGGCTGGTAAAACTCTCGAAACCGCCGAGGGCATCAATAGTGATGGTGCGCACCGCAGGGTGCTGGTCAATGATCGGCGGATGCTCGCCGAAGCGGAGATAGATGATCTGCCGGCCGGCGTCGGCGGCAGCATCCAGAAAGGGAAGAACGAATCGGCGGTAATCGTCCAGATCGGAGACCCGCCAGACAACATTGTCGCCGATTCGCAGGCCATCCAGCACCTCATCCAGACCGGGCAGTCCGGTGGACACCCGGTCTGTGGTCTGCTGAGGCTGCTGGTGCGTCATGGCGTGATCAGATCACGCCCATGGCGGTCATAGCCTTGGCTACGCGAAGGAACCCGGTGATGTTCGCGCCCAGCACATAGTTACCCTGAGCGCCAAACTCTGCGGCGGTCTCGTAACAGTTCTTGTGGATATCGATCATGATTTCCTCAAGGCGCTTCTGGGTGTAATCGAAAGTCCAGGAATCGCGGCTGGCGTTCTGCTGCATTTCCAGGGCGGAAGTTGCAACACCACCGGCGTTAGCGGCCTTGCCCGGGCCGTAAGCAATCTTGGCGTCCTGGAAGATGATGATGCCTTCCGGCGTGGTCGGCATGTTGGCGCCTTCGGCAACTGCGATACAGCCGTTTTCCACCAGGGTCTTGGCATCGCTGCCGTTGAGTTCGTTCTGGGTGGCGCAAGGCAGGGCCACATCACACGGAACGCTCCAGATGTTGCCGTCTTCCACGTACCTGGCGTCTTTGTGGTATTCAGTGTAGGCGCTGATGCGGCGGCGCTCCACTTCCTTGATGCGCTTGACCGTCTGCAGGTCAATGCCCTTCTCATGCACGATCATGCCCTGGGAGTCGGAGCAGGCAATTACCTTGGCGCCCAGTTCGTGGCATTTTTCGATGGCATAGATGGCTACGTTGCCGGAGCCTGACACCACCACGGTCTTGCCTTCCAGGGAGTCACCACGAGCCTTGAGCATTTCGTGGGTGAAGAACACGGTGCCGTAACCGGTGGCCTCGGTACGGGCGCGACTGCCGCCCCAGTCCAGGCCCTTGCCGGTGAATACGCCGGATTCGTAGCGGTTGGTGATGCGCTTGTATTGGCCGAACAGGTAGCCGATCTCGCGGCCACCGACGCCGATGTCACCGGCGGGAACGTCGGTGTACTCGCCCAGATGGCGGTACAGTTCGGTCATCAGGCTCTGGCAGAAACGCATGATTTCGTCGTCCGACTTGCCTTTCGGGTCGAAGTCGCTGCCGCCTTTACCACCGCCGATGGGCAGTCCGGTCAGGGCATTCTTGAAGATCTGTTCGAAGCCCAGGAACTTGATGATGCCGAGGTAAACAGATGGGTGAAAACGCATGCCACCTTTATAGGGGCCAAGGGCACTGTTGAACTCGACACGGAAGGCGCGGTTGATGTGGATCTCACCGCTGTCGTCCTGCCAGGGCACACGGAAGATGATCTGGCGCTCGGGTTCGCAGATGCGCTGGATGATCTTCTTGTCCGCGAACTCCGGGTACTTCACCAGCACGGGCCCCAGGGTTTCCAGTACTTCGTGAACCGCCTGGTGGAATTCTTTCTCACCCGGGTTGCGATGAAGAACGTCCCGAAAGATCGGTTCCAGCTTTTCGTCGAGTTTTGCAGTCATGGTGTCATGCCCTCGGAATACGCGTATTGAAGGTCGCAGGGAAATGCGGTGCCCAAAAAAAGGGCAGTGATTGCACCACAGCGGTGCGGTAGTTGGCAAGTGAATCCGCTGCTAAGCCCGGTGGCCCACCCGGCGGAGATACCCCCAAGGGGGTGCGGCATTGTGTCTCAAGCCAGTGAAAAAGAAGCGGCATACAATTCCGGCTAATTCACGAAACACCTGATCCGAACGCTCCAAGGACCCGCCACACCATGATGAGAAAAACCCACCTGGCTCGCTGTATCAGCCTTGTGATGGCCGGCTATGCTGTCGCACCTCTTGCCCATGCCCAGTCTGAAGCCGATGCCCTGATGTTGATCCGGGTGACCGAAGGTCAGTCTGCCGAAGCCGCCCGGCTCTCTGCCGCGGCCATTCAGACCGAACCCGTGCAGCGATTGTCATCGGATGCCGGGGTTTCGCTGTCGCGCATGGGTGGCCGCGGTCTGGACCCGGTGATCCGTGGCCAGAACGAAGAGCGGGTTGAGGTGCTGCTCGACGGCATGCGGGTGGAAGGAGCCTGCCCTAGCCGGATGGATCCGCCCACCAGCCGCTTGAGCACGGCGCTGGCTCCGGTGCTGGAAGTGCGCACCAGCAACCGCACCCTGCGCTGGGGCCCGATTGCCGGCGGCCAGGTGGTCGCCACCACCGCCGCCCCGGAATTTGCTGATGACAACCGCACAACCGGCCACCTGACCGTCGGCGGTGCCGACAATGGCGAAGGCAAGCTGGTGAATGGCAGCGTGGCGGTCGGTGACAAGGAAACGTTTATCCGCCTCGCTGGCGGCTACGACGAAGCCGACGACTATGAAGACGGCGACGGTAACGAAGTCCGCAGCGCCTACAAAAACTCTGAAGGCCGGGTGGATGCCGCCTGGACCGCTGATAATGGCTTTTACATCAAGGGCCTGGTCAGCCGCCAGGAAGAGCGGGATGTAAAGTTTCCCGGCCGGGGTATGGATGCACCGAAAACGGATACCGACCTGTACCGGCTGGAGCTGGGAGCGCCGGTCGCCAGCGGCGGCTGGAACCTGATGGCCTGGCAGGCAGATGTGGATCACGTGATGGATAATTTCAGCCTGCGTGAGCCGCCGGTAAATATGGGTATGCCCATGAAAATGCAGACCAACTCGGAAACCCGTACCCGGGGCGCCCGATTGGTGCTGGATCAGACCATCAACTACACCAAAGACATTGCCTTTGGTGTGGATGTGGAAAGCAATGAGTGGGACGCCACCATGTACAACGGCATGAATCTCGACCACGAGGCCTCTTTGATGTGGCCTGGTGTCGAGCGTGACCGGGTAGGTGTGTTTGTGGAGGCTTTCCACCAGATCCGCGCCAATGCCCGCCTCGGCGCCGGCATCCGTTATGACCGGGTGGAAATGGATGCAACCCGTGCTGATCAGACGTTTACTCCGATGGCCGGCGGTATGATGACGTTCTCTCCTTCGGGACTTTACGCCTCGGCCTATGGTGCAAACGATACCGAAGCCAACGATGACAACGTGAGTGGTTTCCTGACCGGGGAGTGGCGTTTTTCTCCGGTCCAGGCCCTTGAGGTTACGGCCAGCCACAGCGTGCGCTCCCCCAGTGTGAATGAGCGCTACGTTGCCCGTAAGACCATGAAAGGCAGTTGGATTGGAAACCCGGATCTGGACACCGAAAAACACCACAAGCTGGAAGTCAGCCTGCCCGGCAATCAGGGCGAGTGGAGCTGGCGCCCGGCCGTCTGGGTAGACCAGGTGGATGACTATGTTTACCGCTTTGACATCCGCAATCCCAATAACACCACGGATACCCGCTACGAAAATATCAGCGCCCGTCTGCTTGGTGTGGAGGGCATGCTTGGATGGAGTAACGGTACCTGGAGCAGCACCAGCAAGCTGGCCTCCGTGCGCGGCGAAAACCGGGATGCCGACAAGGCGCTGCCGCGGATTCCGCCGATTCAGTTTATCCAGACCCTGGGCTGGCATTATCAGGGCCATACTTTGGAAGCCGAATGGCAACTGGCCCGTCGCCAGGATCGGGTAGACCTGGAGTCCGGACTGGACCCCAGCACCTCACCGGGCTACGGCGTATTCAACCTGTCCGGCACCCACCCGCTCATGGCCAACCTGAGCCTGACCTGGGCGGTGGATAATCTGTTCGACAATACCTGGGCGTATCATGTCAGTAAGGACAACCTGGCCGACAGTGGGGTGTTCCGGGTCAATGAGCCCGGGCGCAC
>MDTA01225358.1_pt1 | contig 12283 bp, 9 predicted proteins | sample 811151 | NCBI WGS metagenome assembly MDTA01 (sample SAMN05326648, study PRJNA326480) | marine metagenome | isolation source: seawater | place: Indian Ocean: South | collected 2010
GAAACATTTTGGCTTGAGATCAATATTTTCATTGATAGTTGCGATCACTTTTATAAACTCTTGCGGCGGAAGTGGAGGAGGAAATGATCCTATACCTCAGATCTCAAACACCTCTCCCTTTTTTGTAAATAATATTGGTGAGATCGAAGTTGATGAAATGCAATTATCTGTTGCTACTATTTCTGCTAGTGATAATGATGGAGATATCCTCCAATATAGTCTTTCGGGGAATGATCCATCATACTTTTCTATAAGTAATCAGGGAGTTATTACTTTCAATCAACCGCCAAGTTATTTTGACAAGAACGAGTTCTCAATCTTAATAAATGTTACTGATAATATTGATTCAATTACTCAAACACTTTCAGTTTTTCTTTTGAGAGTATGTTCAGACACCTTTCTAGGCAAAACAGTTTGTTTTGAAGAGGAAAATACAACTGTTGTATATGATAGATCAAATGATTATCCAACATGGCAAGATTGGGATGGCGATTGTCAGAACAATAGACATGAAGTGCTTGAATCTGAGCATATTGATGATGACTCAAATCATCCATTAATTTTTTCATCAGATGGATGTTTTGTTAATTCTGGAAAATGGTTTGATCCGTATGACAACCTTTTTTATTTTTTCTCTTCTGACGTCCAAATAGACCATGTTGTTGCATTATTTGAGGCTCATAAAAGTGGAGCATGGAGTTTCCCAGCCTCAAGAAAACTACAATTTGCTAATAATATTGATTTTGATGATCTTTTAATTGCAGTTGGAGGCTCATCAAATACAAGCAAGGGCTCTTCAGATCCATCTGATTGGATGCCAGATAATTCTTCTTATTATTGTGAATATCTAGATAAATGGCTAAATATAAAATCAGAATTTAGATTGGGTATTGATTCTGATGAGAAGGATGCAATTGAAAATTACTTCATAGAAAATGACTGTCAAAACTAATTTTTAATAAAAATTGATGTATTATTTTTCCTGGAGGAAATTTTATGAATAAAAATATTTTTTACTTAACTGCCTTATTGTTTATTTTTGGCTGCTCAAATCAAAGTTCTGAGCCTGAAGTAATGGAAGCAGAGTTTGAAACCGTCTTACTAGAGTATATGTGGTGCGACTTTGGACCAAATACTTCAGAAGAGAGTTTAGATGAACTCGTAGCAGATTTTAATGTTGTTACGCAAAATTCAGATCATCCAGTTGAAAGTGCGTGGGCTTATGTTCCAACTTTTGAAACTGATTCTTATGATGCCATTTGGCTTAATGTTTGGTCTGATGAATCTGAAAGAAATGCTGGCTGGAAAGATTGGGCTTCAAACGTTCAAGAAGATTTTGAAGCTGAGCATAACGACACTCTTAATTGTAGAGAAGATAGAATGTTCCAATTTGCGGGAACAGCTGGAATGGCACCAAGAGTTGAGTGGACTGCTGAGCCACCATTCAATGCTGATTATCAGTTTTGTACTTTTAAAGGTGAAAATGGAATGGAGGAGCTTGCTCCAATAATGGCAAGTTTTGATTCTTGGGTTGAGGGAACAGAAAACGATAGCATGTGGTATGTATGGCATGATCCATTGTTTGATACTTCAGTTGCAGGTGGATCTGTTCAAGATGGGTATGATTATGCAATTGGCTTTTACTGGCAAAATAATGCAGAAAGAGAAGCTGGTTACGCTGGTTATAATGAAACAGATTTGCAATCAAGATTTGATGAAATTGAATCATGTGAAGCACTAACTTTTGAGGGATATCCTATAGTTCAGCCCACTTCTTAAAAGCGACTGGTTTTAAAAAAGGGAGCTTGCTCCCTTTTTTTTATTTATACTATTTAAATGACAAAAAAGCTTTTTGACCTGCAAGGTAAAAATGTACTACTCACTGGTGCTTCTAAGGGCATGGGATTATCAATGGCTCAAGGGTTGGTAAATCACGGAGCAAATGTCGTTATATCAAGTAGGAAGATTGAACAGTGTAAAGAAGCTGCAGATGACATAAACGAAGCCATTGGGCACCAAAAAGCATTCGCCTTTGCATGCAACGCTTCAAGCAAAGATCAATTACAAGATCTTGTAGACTTTTCAATATCCAAGCTTGGATCAATCTCAACTTTAGTTTGTAATGCTGGAGTGAATTCATTTTTCGGATCAATGTCCGAAATAGATGATGAATCATATGATAGGACTATGGATACAAATGTTAAGTCTAATCATTGGTTAATTAATATGGTTTCACCATCTATGAAAAAAGCAGGTGGAGGATCAATAATGATTACCTCAAGTATTGCTGCTTTTCATGCATCTGAAACCTTGGGCACATATAGTATTTCAAAACTTGCTGTTTTGGGTTTAGTAAGAAACTATGCCTCAGAGTTAGGCCCATCAAATATAAGAGTAAATGCAATTTGCCCAGGACTAGTCAAAACAGATTTCTCAAAACTCCTTTGGGAAAATCCTGATGCAGAAAAAGCCTCAAGTCAGAGAATGCCTCTTAGAAGACTTGGCGAAGCTGATGATTTTAGAGGCGTTGCCGTTTTTTTAACTTCAGATGAAAGCTCCTTTATGACAGGACAAGCGTTAACTCTGTGCGGTGGTGCGAGTATGTGGTCATGAATAAGAATCTTATTTTAATATTTCTTATTGCTGCCAATATTTTAATTGCCGATGATTACCTTATTAAATCTAAGGGGTATTTAGATATCCAAACTGGAGACATTGTAAAAGCAGATATCTTAGTTAGTGATGGAAAAATTGTTGAAATTGGCAAAATTAAGATAAGTGATGCAACTGTATTATCCTTTCCTGACTTAATTCTTTTACCAGGCTTAATGGATAGCCATGTCCACATTGTCGGTAATGATTCTAAAGGCGAAGAATCAATTGCAGATTCATCACACATGGGGACGGTTTGGGGGGTAGTAAATGCTGAACGTACTTTAATGGCAGGCTTTACAACGGTAAGAAATGTTGGAGCAGCAAATTATGCAGATGTATCAGTAAGAGATGCAATTGAAAGAGGAGTTATAAACGGTCCGACAATGCTTGTATCAGGTCCAGCTTTGGGAATTACTGGTGGGCATTGTGATCATAACTTGTTACCACCAGAATTTAACTATTCAAGCGAGGGTGTTGTTGATAGTCCCTGGGAAGCAAGAAAAATGGTCAGAAAAAACAGAAAGTATGGAGCGGATTTGATTAAGTTCTGTGCAACTGGCGGAGTCATGTCTAGAAACACTGATGTTAATGCCAAACAGTTTACTCTTGAAGAAATGAAAGCAATAGTAGATGAGTCCCATAATCATGGAATGAAGGTTGCTGCTCATGCCCATGGCCTTGTTGGAATAAAGGCTGCGATTAAAGCAGGTGTTGATTCAGTTGAGCATGCAAGCTTTATTGATGACGAAGCTATAGAGATGGCTATACAAAATAATACTGTTCTCTCAATGGATATATTTGTTTCTGATTATATTTTAGGTGAGGGTGCGAAAGCGGGCATAAGAGAAGAATCTTTGAATAAAGAGAGATTGGTGGGCCAAAAACAGAGAGAAAACTTTATGAATGCTCATAAAAGAGGAGCAATAATTACTTTTGGTACTGATGCTGGTATATTCGATCATGGAGATAATGCAAAACAGTTTGCTTACATGGTTGAATGGGGAATGACGCCACTCGAAGCAATTCAGGCCTCTACAATTAAAACTGCGCAACTTTTTGGGATTGAAAAAATAGGTCAGATTAAGAAAGGATTCGATGCCGACATTATAGGAGTTTATGAAGACCCACAAAAAAACATTAGAACACTTGAAAGTGTTGCTTTTGTGATGAAAGAGGGAAAGATCTACAAAAAATAATTAATCAAGAAGCTTCGTTGCTTCATTAAAGTGCTTTCGGCAAAGAACTCGATAGACATCGTTGCCTCCTATTTGAACTTTTGAACCTTCTGTAACGACTCTGCCATCTTCATTGAGTCTCACCACCATTGTGGCTTTTTTACTACATTCATTACAAACGGTTTTAAGTTCTATTAGATTATCAGCAAGAGCTAAAAGTGATCCACTTCCTTCAAATAGTTCACCCCTAAAATCTGTTCTGATGCCATAGCACATTACTGGTATTCCTAACTCATCACATACTCTGCACATCTGAAGGACATGATGTTTTTTTAAAAATTGAGCCTCATCAACTAAGATTGCATCAATATGTTTATTTTTTAATTCCTCTTTTACGTATTCAAATATTTTAAGATTTGAATCGATTACAACAGCTGAAGCGCTTAATCCAATTCTTGACTTTATAAGGCCAGAATTCTTATCAGCATCCTCTCTAGGAATGAACAGAATAGTTTCGTTTCCTGTTTCATGATAATTATGAGCTGACTGAAGCAATGCTGTAGATTTTCCTGCATTCATTGTTGAATAAAAAAAGTGAACCTTAGCCATTGCATAATTATAATAGGTTTATGAAAACTTTTGTTGAGAATGGCATAACCCATTTAGATCTTCACGGTGTAAGACATCACGAAGTGAACGAATTAGTGTTAGATTTTATATTGAGACACCAAGATAAAATTCCGCTTGTTATAATTTGTGGTAATAGTGTTAAGATGATCTCGTTAACTAAATCTTGTATGGATTCGAATGACATAAAATATCAAGATATTAGGTTTGGATTAATAAGAGTTGAGAAAATTTAATTTATAATATTGCCATGAGTGAACTCCCAGATATTTTTCTTTTTGAGCAACAACTTACTGAAGAAGAACAAGCCATTCAAAGAACTGCAAAAGACTATTGCGAAAATTCTTTGCTTCCAAGAATACAAAAAGCAAATAGAGAAGAAATATTTGATAAAGAAATTTATAAAGAACTTGCTGAGTTAGGTTTGCTTGGACCTCATATCAAAGGATATGGATGCTCTGGAGTTAGTAATGTTGCTTATGGATTAATTGCCAGAGAAATAGAAAGAGTAGATTCAAGTTATAGATCTGCTTTCAGTGTTCAATCATCTCTTGCCATGTATGCAATATATAAATTTGGATCTGAAGAACAGAAAGAGCACTTTCTACCTGAAATGGCTAAAGGTAATATTATAGGTTGCTTTGGACTCACTGAGCCAGATGCTGGTTCGGACCCTGCTGGAATGAAATCTCATGCAAAAAAAGTTGATGGCGGATATGAATTAAGCGGATCAAAGACTTGGATAACAAATTCACCAATAGCTGATCTATTTATAATTTGGGCTAAAGATGAGCAGGGTGTTTTAAGAGGATTTATTCTCGAAAGGAATGATGTGAAGGGTTTAGAGACTCCTTATCTAGATGGTAAATTTGCTTTAAGGGCTTCAGCAACTGGTATGATTTTTATGGATCAAGTTTTCGTCCCCGAGGACAAAGTTTTACCTGAGGTGCAAAGTTTTAAAGGCCCATTTACCTGTCTCAATTCAGCAAGATATGGAATTGCTTGGGGTGTAATGGGAGCTGCAGAATTTTGTTGGGAAAAATCATTAGAATATACAATGAATCGAAACCAATTTGATTCTCCACTTGCTTCAAAACAACTAATCCAAAAAAAACTTGCTGATATGCAGACAGAAATATCACTTGGATTACAAGCTGCTCTTAGGGTCGGGAGATTAATCGATGAAAATAACTTTATTCCTGAGATGATTTCTCTTATTAAAAGAAATAATTGCCAAAAAGCTCTTGAAATTGCTAGATCTGCAAGAGATATTCATGGTGGAAATGGCATCAGTGATGAATATCACGTAGTAAGACATTCAATGAATCTTGAAGCGGTTAACACTTACGAGGGCACTTCAGATATTCATGCCCTCATACTTGGCCAAAAACAAACAGGTATCAGTACGTTTTAGTATTTAGTCTCCTAAACTAGCGTCTAAAAAATCAACCATTTTAGAATATAGCTCTAGATTATTAGTCTCAGAATAAAATCCATGACCTTCATCACCTTTAATCATGTATTCAAATGGAATATCTGCACTTTCAAGGGCATTTTTTAACTGTAAAACTTGTTTGTAAGATGCTTGTCTATCCTGTCTTCCATGAATAACAAATAAATCACCCTTAATATCCTCAACGTAATTTATTGGACTTGCTTTCTCAAGTAAATCCCTCTCAGTATTTGGATCACCCATTTCAATATGTTGTGCGGGTCTTCCCATATCAGCAAACATCCACTGCTTATCGTCATAAAGTGTATAGAGATCTACAACACCAACATAGTTAATAGCGCATTTGAAAACATCAGGATTCTTTGTAATACCAACCATTGCTGAATATCCTCCATAACTCGCTCCTGAAATACAAACTTTGTTCGTATCTACAAAACCTCTTTCAGTTGCCCAAGACAAAGCATCAAGAAGATCATCATGCATTGCTAGAGACCACTGTTTATTAGCTAACTTCATTTTTTCTAGTCCAAAACCTACAGAACCTCGATAATTTACTTGAAGAACTCCATAGCCTCTTGTCGCATAAATTTGGACCTCTGATCTGTAGCCAAAGCTATCTTTTGCGTTAGGACCCCCATGAGGATGGACAATGAAGGGTATTTTTTGACCTTTTCTATAATCTGGTGGAAGTGTAATGTAGCCAGTTAACTCAACACCATCTCGAGCTGTAAAATTAAAAGGGAGCATATCTCCAAGCTCGTATTCCTTAAGCCATGGAGCAAAATCAGCAACTTCAACAATTGCTCCTTGAAGAACATCATAGTAATGAAGGGCTCCAGGAGATTTATCTGATGAAGATGAAATAATTACTTTTGAAAAATCAGCACTCGTATTTAAGCCGATTTGCCTATCAGGAAAGGTTGCTTGAACACTTTCTCTAATGTATCCATATGTCTCATCCCAATAAATATATTTTCTTTTTTCAGCTGAATAAGATAGTCCTAAATTAATTTTATTGTACCTATCTTGAAGAACTCTTCCATCTGAATAACCTTGTCTAGGGTTTGAGAAATCATAAAAAGGATCGTGAAAAACCTTTTCAACATACTCTTTCTTTTTTGTATCATAAAGCCACAGAGCATTAGTATCTGTGTATTCCATTGTTTTGTCTAAAGATCCGTCAGGTAAAACTGCCTGTCCAACACCAAAAAGCATTCTGTTATCAAAATCAAAAGTTAAAGGCATAAAACATGGATCTTGATGTCTGCATGAGGCCATCCTTTCATACTCTTTAGTTTTCGGATCCATCAGGTATACATATGTATAAAGTCCATCTCTTGGACTGTTTGGTTCTCTGTCTTTTCCATTATCATGAGAAGTTACAAACCCTCTTGCATTTCCCTCATGATCAACTAGCCATTGGTTATGCCATTCATTTTGAATTGTTGGAACTTCGGCAATTTTAGTTGTTTTTTTAGTTTTTAGATCTAGCCAATATAAATCCCTAAATCTCCATGCAAATTGAGGCATTCTGTTCATAGTGATAAGCACTTTGTTTGGATATTGAGGCATAGAATCAAATAGAGCTGGATAACGAACACCTTGACCTCTGCTTGTTTGTTTTGCTTGAATAAGTACTTCTCTTTCACCTGTAGTTACATCTAAACCATATAAGCTGTAACAATCTACTGTTCCGGATGATCCGGCTCCTCTTGCACAGGACCTATTAATAAGGAGTATTTCATTATTTAAGAAAGTAGCACTGCTAACTCTTGAATTTACTGAAGTACCTGAATATTGCTTCTTTTCCATTGTTTCAAGATTTATAACTACCAAAATAGGAACTGCAACATCTTCTTCGGGAGTTGTTATATCGCATGTAACATCTCCAGAAGGAATCATTGCTGCAAAATATTTACCATCAGGTGATACAGATACAGCAGTTCCAGTTCCATAGCAGATGAGCTTTTCGAGAGGTATTTTTTCCTGTGACACAACTTCAGTAACTGTAAAAAGAAATGCAAAAACTAAAAATAGGATAAATTTTTTCATAATTTTAATGATTAAAATGTTAATAAATAAATGACAAGGAAAAATAATACAAAGTTTTTGGACTTCTAACAATATCAATGTCAAATTTATTTTACATTTTTAAAAAAAACCAATTAAAAATTCTTTTAATAATTGTGCAGAAAAATCTTGCAATAGAGGAAAAATATGTCAATATAAAGCCTGAAAGCTTGTTTTTAAGAGGGCAAGCTGTGAATTATCTTTTAAAAAGGGGATATATATGAATATTTTTAAAGTTTTATTTAGTTTTTCAACTTTTCTTTTATTTACTTTAACTTTTTCTATTTCTGCTGTTGCAGACCAAGAAGTGGATGAAGTTGAGTCAGTAGAAGCAGTAGCAGAGGTATCTGATGATGAAGAAGATGAAGATGTCACTGACGTAGGTAAAGTTACCGTTACTGGTTCAAGAATTAAAAGAATTGATATTGAAGGCGCAACACCAATTACTGTTATTACAAGAACAGACATTGACCAAGCTGGATATGGCACTGTTTATGATGCTGTTTCTAACTTAACGCAAAACATTGGTGAAACCTTCGGTGAAAACTATCAAATTGGATACACACCTGCAAACCAAGTTGTTGATCTCAGAGACTTTGGTCCTGGAAGAACGCTTGTTCTTGTTAATGGTAAGAGAATGGCTGATTATCCATTCCCTTATAATGGTGTTTCCTCATCATTTAACTGGGCATCAATTCCATTAGCTGCGGTTGAGAGAATTGAGGTTCTAACCGCTGGAGCATCATCTATTTATGGTTCTGATGCGATTGCTGGTGTTATAAACGTTGTTCTTGTTGAGGGTGTTGAAGAAACTAGCGTTAGAGTTAATGCTGGAAGATACCTTGATGCAAGTGATAACGGTGGATCCGACTGGGGTATAGAGTTTACCACCGGTGGAGTATTTAATAAGTTTACATGGACTGTCGCTGCAGAGATCACTCATCTTGATCCCCTTTTAACAACTGATAGAGATGAATACGATAATTATGATGACGACAAAGGAGCCGGTCCTGGTGAAGGTTTCCCATGGGACTCTGTAAGAACATATGGTGCTTTTGACCCATTTGGATTTACAGGTTATACAGGTTATAAGTACTGGGGTCCTTCTCAGTTTTTAAATGCCCAGGGCGAAAATGCAGGATTCACATGTGATACTGCTACTAATGTTACTGGTGATGCTGAAGCTCCATTTTCAGATTTTACTGATGCATTCTCAAGACCTGATGACAGACTTTGCTTCATGGGTGAAGGTAATCCTCCACAAACTGTTTGGAATGAAAGAGACAACATGTCAGTATTTGCTTCAGGCGCATATACGATAAATGAAAGTGCTGAGGCATATTTCAAACTCATGCAGTTCAATACAGAAACTACAGGTATTTATTGGAATAGTTTCTTCTATCCTTTCCCTGGTGGAGCTTCTGGTGCAACTACAAGATACAGTGCTGGATACTCAGCATTTGGACCAGCAGGTTCCGCATTGCCTCATCCATACAATCCAGGAGAGCTAGTTTGGGTTCAAGATATTTATTCTTACAAAAAATTCCAAGAACCAGCATGGGATTCTTCATATGAAGAAACTTCTGAAACTGTTGATATTGGTGTAAGAGGAGTTTTAAGTAATGGTTGGGAGTATGACGTTTCACATACTCAGAACGAATATGTTTCAGACAGCGTTGGAACTCTCTGGTTAGATATAGAAATGACAGACCTCTACTTTAATATTGGTGGAGTTGATGGACTAGGTAATCCATGTGTTATGGATCCACTTGATCTTATTTCTCAAGGCTATTGGAGTGGATCACGTTTTGATGCTACCGACCCTTATGGCGGTTACTGGTTAGCAGCTTATTATGGACAGCCTACATGTCTTAATTGGGAATGGGCACTCGGTGGAGTTGACTTCCCATATCAAGAATATCAAGGCGTTAACGATGAAAATGCTGAATCATACTCAGATTTCACAACTGCATCATTAGTTGGTGAGTTTGGAATGCTTAATGGTGGCCCAATAGGTTTTGCTGCTGTTGTTGAGTACCAAGATATGGGTTATGACACTAATCCTTCTCAGGCAGTTGTAGATGGGTTGCTTTGGGGTACTGGATATACACAAAGTGGCGGCTCAAGAGATAGACAGGCTGCAGGTGTTGAGTTTAGATTACCATTCACTTCAGAATTTGTTGTTAATGTATCCGGAAGAAAGGATGTATACGACGATAGAGTGGTAGATATCGATAGAAACACTTTTGGTGCAAGTTTTGAATATAGACCAAATGAGAATTTCCTTCTCAGAGGTTCTTGGTCAGAATCATTCAGAGCTCCAGATATGCAAAGATCATTTATTGACGCTGTTGAAGGTTTCTCAGGTGGTACAGACTATTATCAATGTTGGTTAGTAACTGGTGATATTGTTAATTGTAATGAGTTTGGTATTACTAATATTAAAGTCATAACTACGGGTAACCTTGCTCTTAGAGATGAATCAGGAGATTCTTATTCTATGGGTATAGTGTGGGAGCCAGCTGACAGACTAACATTAACATTTGATGTATATAAAATTATTTTGAAAGATATTGTTGCTACTTCAAGTCAGTTTGATTTGAGATATGGTGAAGCAGTATGTCGTGCTCAAGAGGCAGGCGCACCAATAGCAAATACACCAACATTTGATGCTGCTTACTGTAGTGATATATATTCAAATATCACAAGGGACGGAAGACCAGTAGGTGTTCAGCCGGATGATCCTGCTGCAATTCCAAGTATTTCCGAACTATATGTTAGACCACTAAATATTGCTTCTCAGGAATACCAAGGAGCTGACTATTCAATGAGATATACACTTATCACTGATAAAGCTGGTGACTTTGGTTTCTCATTTAGAGGTTCATCTCAGCTAGCTCTTAAGCAAGCTCAAGAGGTTGGTGTTTCAAGAACTGATTACATGGATTCAGCTTACACACCAAGATCAAGACAAGTTGTTACTGGTTCTTGGTCTTTAGGTGACTGGAGTGCTTCACTTTCAGTGAGCAGAATTGGTCATGTAAACTACTTTGAAGATACTAAGGGTAGCCCTTACTTCAATACTAATGCAACAGCATATTATGAAATTAAAGATAATATGTACATCGGTGTGCAAGCAAATAACATATTTGATGCTTTCCCTGATAGAGATGCTGCTTTAGGTGGTAGTTCAGCTAATCCATTCTTCGTAAGATCAACTCTGTATCCTATTGCAGGACCATCTGTAAGTGCAGTTTTCTCAGCGAAGTTTTAATTAGTCAAAACAATTTAAAGGGCAGTTAATTACTGCCCTTTTTTTTGGATTTTTAAACAGTTTTTCACTATAATACAGAACGATTTAATAACTAATAATTCATTTAAAGGGAACCACATTGAAACTCATCAAAGCATATTTAGCGTGTCTGATCTTGTTCTTTGGGTCATATACATATTCACAAGATTCTAAGTCAGATCAACTAGCAAAATCATTAGACATTTCTACTGTTTCAATTAATTCTGGTGCTGCTAATCAGGAAAGATTAAATAAAATAGATGATGAAACAAAGATTTTGGAATTTGATTACAAGGATACAATTACTGAGTATGAAAATTTAAAGCTCTATAATAATCAGCTTCAAAGAATCATACTTTCTCAAGAAAAAGAAATATCCTCAATCATTAATCAGATCGATGAGCTTGATAATATTAATATAAATTTGATACCCATAATGCTTAAAATGATTGATGCGCTTGATAAATTTGTGTCTCTAGATATTCCATTCCTATTAAAGGAGAGAACTGAAAGAGTAGCCAACCTCAAAACAATTATGGATAGAGGCGATATATCAACTTCAGAAAAATTTAGGAAAGTAACCGAAGCCTACCAAATTGAAAGTGACTATGGGAGAACAATTGAAGCCTACAGATCCGAAGTTAATTTTGAAGGTGAAACATTTAATGCTGACTTCCTTAGAGTAGGGAGAGTATCACTTACATTTGTTACTTCAAATGGAGATAAGGCAGGCTTTTGGAATAAATCAACTTCTTCCTGGGAAGAATCATCGGCTTCTGTTAAAAGATCAACTATAGATGGTTTGAAAATTGCTCTAAAGCAAGCTCCACCAACATTAATTACTATACCGCTTACATCTTATGAAAATAACAAATAAATTTTTACTTCTTTTAACTCTGTCATTTGCTAGCATAATAATAGCTCAAGATTCTTCTGAAGAGATTTCTGTAGAGCCTACTGATATTGATATTCTCTTAGACCTTGTTGAAGAAAATACATTGCTTAGAACAA
>MDTA01053712.1_pt1 | contig 12282 bp, 11 predicted proteins | sample 811151 | NCBI WGS metagenome assembly MDTA01 (sample SAMN05326648, study PRJNA326480) | marine metagenome | isolation source: seawater | place: Indian Ocean: South | collected 2010
CTCTGTAAGCTGGAAGAATTATTGAATATGACATATTTTATTTAACGAAACAATTAAATCTAAATTTGTAAATTTCAAGCTTAAGATCTTTTTTTATAAATTTATTCTCAAGACATTTGGATAAAAAACTAAAATCTAAAATGTTTTCTTTAAATAAGGTAGCATTTTGATCTACTATAATGTACTCAATATTATTTTTTAAAATCTTTTTCAAAAAAAATTCCTCAAAATTTTTACGAAGCTCATTTTTTTTGGACGGATAAGAAATTTCGGTTGCCCAGTATTTAACTGGAGAAAAATCTTTATTATTTAGAATAAGATTATAAAATTGAAAATCAGTTATAAGAATATAATTTCCATCTATCTTTTCCAAAAATGAAATTGTTGATCTAATTTTTTTAATAAATACTTCTTCTGAAGCTTCACTATTTAATTCCCAATTCAAATTTAGAAAAAATTTATCTATTTTTGAACCATCAAAAGATATAACGTTTTTTTCATATGATACGTCTTTATATTTTCTTGAATTAACATTAGTTTCAAAATAATGAAATGATGAGAGCAATAAATATATTACTAATAAAAAATTTAGATTTATTGAATAATTTTTAATTTTTTTAAAATAAAAAAAACAAATTATGAGGAAAATAGTTATCGGAAATATTAAAAAAATTTCATATTGAATTGTTTTTAAAACACATAAAAAAATTAATATTTTATATGTGTAGTTCAAGAAATTATCTTTCTTAACTTTATTTTGTACTAAATATATTAAACCACAAATAATTGGAATTAGTGCAAATGTTATAGCCTGATTATTAGTATGGATTTCATAAAAAATGGATATTAGAATTAAAAAAAATATAATTAAAAAATTTTTTTTTTCATTAAAGCTAATTTGTTTTTTTCCAAATAAAAGAATAAGTGTCGGAATAATCAAGAAAACTAGAAAATAAATTTGAGAAATATTTTCTTTTATCAAATTAAGATTTATTTTATCAACCCTATCTCCACCAAAATTAATTAGCATAAGAAAATATTGTTGAAATACTAAATTGAGATCTATTTCATTGACTTTCATTAGTAAAACAATTGACGTAAAAATAAATAATATTGTCAAAATTATTTTAAAAAAATGAATAATTTTTTTTTCTTTATAAAATTGAGAAATATACAGTAGAGCCATTAGAATTAAAGTATAACTTGATGGAACTTGTTTTATAAAAAAACTAAAAAACAAAGCTAATAATGAAAAAAAAATGTAAACAAACTTGTTCGTCTCTAATCCTATATAAAAAAGAAATAATGAGATTAAAGCTAAAGACCATGCATGATGGTCAACGCCTGGAACACCATTATTTGGGTAAAATAATATTGAAAATAAAATTGCAATTATAAAACTTAAATTTTTATTTTCTGAAATATGTAGAAAATAAAAAAAAATAATCAGACTCGTTAGGCAGTTAATTATTGCGCTATTGAATACAAAAGTTTTCCAAGACAAGCCGAATATTTTGAAAAAAAAACCCTGCAAAATTGATAAAACTGGACCTGTTACCTCATAATAATCTCTAAAAGGTAGATCACCTGTGTAAAATCTATATCCACTATTCAAATTTACAAAATCATCTAATGGAATAATTCCCTTAAAACCATAATAGTAACTAATAAAGAAAGAAAACAGAATTAAAAATAATACTTTTAAATAGTAGGTAACAATATTCCTAAATTTAATTGAAATTAATTTCATTTATTATAGTGATTTTATATAAAACTCTTAATTAGATATACATGAATTTATTTAAATTAGTAATAACAAACATAAAAAATTATGGTATTTCTCAAACATTCATTTTAGTAATCTTTGAAATTATTTATTCATTTAACTTACAATATAATAAACATATTTTCTTTGATGAGAGTAAAAGTGATAAATATTCTTTTGCAAAAAAAAATAAAGTCTACAATAGTCCATATTGTCCAACTCCAATATACTTTTTGAAAATAATTAGTTCGTTCTTAAAAAATTTTGACTTGAAAAAATTTACTTTTATCGATTTTGGATCTGGAGCAGGTAGAACCTTATTTTTTTTTAAGAAATATTTTAAAAATTTTTATGGTATTGATTTTAATAAAACTTATGAAAAGTATTATAAGAAAAAAGAATTTGTATTATGTGATTTAAGAAAAAAAAATGATTTTAAATTTTTAAAAAAAAGTAATAGTTATTTTATATTATTTTTTTTCGATCCTTTTGAGCAAAATTTAGTTGAAAAAATTGTTTCGAAATTTGAGGATAAAAAATATATAATCATATTAATCAATTATAAAAAATTAGCCAATAAATATGGAAAAAAACTATTTAACAAAGAGTTTATTAATAAAAATAGAAATATTAGAATATATTCAAACTTAGATTTTAAAAAATTGTGAAAAATACTTTAATGTAGGTAAAAAAAGTCAAGAAGGTTTATTTTGTGTTGAAAATTTAGAAATTTTGAGTTTAATTAATTTTGTTCATTTGAATGCTTTTGAAGTTATCTCAGCTTTTATTAATTGTTTTGATCGAGTATATTCTTAAGAAATTTTTTTGTATAATAAACAATGATATTTTTATATCTGGTAAGTTTTCATTTATACTAAAATACTAAAATGAACAAAAAATTAGTAAGTATAATTGTAAATTGTTTTAATTGTGAAAAATATCTTAAAAAAAATTTAGATAGTATCCGAGATCAAGAATATTTAAATTGGGAATTGATTTTTTGGGATAACCAGTCATCAGATAATAGTAAAAAGATTTTCGACAGTTTTAATGATAAAAGATTTAAGTATTTTTATTCAGATAAACATACAACCTTATATGAGGCTAGAAATTTAGCTTGTAAAAAAACACAAGGAGAATTTATTGCTTTTTTAGATTGTGATGATTGGTGGTATGAAAATTTTCTTTCATCACGAAAAATTTTTTTTGATACCGAAAAATATGATTTCTCTTATTCAAATTGTCATCAATATTTTGAAAAAAGTAATAAAATGGAAATATATACAAAAAAAGTATTACCTAGTGGTAAAATTTATGATTTTTTATCTAAGGATTACCTAGTAAATATTAATACTCTAGTAGTAAGGAAAAATTCTCTTCAAAGAATTAATTTTTTTAATCCAGAATTTAACATTATTGGTGATTTTGATGCAGTAATGAAAATATGTAAACATGGTGAGGCTTTAGCATTTCAAAATCCTTTAGCATGCATAAGAATTCATGGAAAAAATTTTCATGATGAAAATAGGGGAATGTTTTTTAAAGAGTATAAATTCTGGTTTTTTAGTCAACTTCATGAAAGCATGTTTAAAAAAAATAGAATATTTTTTTTAAAAAGATTATTATATTTGTATTTTGTTTCACTTTTTCCAAAATTTATAAAAGATTTTTTTAAAAAGAAATGAATAAATAGAATTTTATACCAATGATTAATTTTAAAAATAATGGATGAAATTTTTATAATATCGAATGATAGATTTTTTGTACAAAAAAAAAAATTTTTTAACTCAAACAAAAATACTTTTACTGTCATTAATTGTTTCAAAAAACTTAAAAAAATTTATTTAATTGCAAGGACTTCAAGAAAAAAAGAGAAATTTAAAGATAAAATTAATAACACAGAACTCATCAGCATACATAAAATATTTAAATTAAAAAAAAAAATAAGAATAGGGAAAATATTAGTCATATCATTAACCCCTTATAATTTTTTAGTTGTTTGTATTTTAATTTTAATGGGAATTAAAAAAAAAAATTTATTTTTGTTTTTAAGAAGTGATGGATATGAAGAGTATTCTATTAAATTTGGAAAACTAGGTGGTTTTTTGTATTATGCAATGTTAAGTTTTATTAAAATAAGATCTAATATTATTAGTTGTTCAACTTCAATAAAAGGTATTGCAAATTCAAGATTGGTATATCCCTCTGAGATAACTAAAAAGTGGTTAATAAATAGGAAAAAGAAAATCAAAAAGATAAATTTTAAAGATGAAATTAAATTATTATATCTTGGGAGAATAAGAAAAGAAAAAGGCTTTCTTGATTTAATTGAGATATTTAATGATCTAAAGATTAATTGCAATCTTACTATTATTGGTAATGATTTTAGGTTTTTAAAAAAAAAGGATTATCCCAAAAACTCTAAAATAAAAATTTTTGGACAAGTATATTCAGAGAAAAATTTAATTAAATTTTATGATAATTCAGATATATTTGTTCTTCCTTCTTATACCGAGGCTTTTCCTCAAGTAATATTAGAGAGTTTTTCAAGATTAAAACCTGTAATAATTTTTAAGGAAATTAGTTTTTTAAAAAGTACGTTTAAAAATGGTCTTTTCAGTTGCAATCGAAATCATGTGAGTTTAGAAAAAACAATAAAAAAAATAATTAATGATTACGAAAAAATTCAAATCTCGATTAATGAAAATAAATTATATACTTTTAAAGATTTTGAAATCCAAATGAATAAAATTTTGAATAAAAAAATTGATAACTCATCGCAAATATTTAATGTTATATGAGTTAATAATTAATTAGAATTTTTTATCAAATTGTAGTATCAACTTTGTAAATGAAATGCCAACTATTTGTAGTTGAAATTACACCATTTACAAAAATCCAAAAAGATTTATTTAAAGTTAACTTATTATGAATATCTTTTATCTAACTTTATTAATAATTTTATTTAATTTCTTTCTATACATAAAGTTTGACTTAATATCTAATAGTTTTGCTCTCTTTGATAAACCTGACGGCAAATTAAAAAAACACTCAAAACCAGCTTCTCTGATAGGAGGATCATTAATTTTGATTAACTTTTATCTTATTATTTTTTTTTTAAATTTACTTAAGATTGATAATTCAATTTTTGATGGTAGCTTTTTAATTATCGTTATTACTCTTAGCACTTTATTTTACATGGTAGGGTTGTTAGATGATTTGAAAAATTTATCACCTAATATCAAGTTGCTTTCTTTAATTTTTTCAATTTTTTTTGTAGCTTATTTATTTCCTGAAATAAACTTAGAACTTATAAAAATATCATTTTTGAAAAAGACATATTATTTTAATGATTACTCACTTTTATTCACAATTTTATCATTTTTATTATTAGCAAATGCAATAAATATGTTTGATGGTATTAATCTTCAGTTTATATTATTTTGCTTATTTGTATTCATAATATTTGTTATTAAAGGTTTTCTACCACTTTTTTTTATTCTTTTTTCTATATGCTTTATTTTTTTGGCTTTCCTAAACTTTCAAAATAAAGTTTTTGTTGGAGATAGTGGATGTTATTTAATTACTGCTATTTTGGGATTGACATTTATTTATCAATATAAAAATTATGATAATTTCTTATTTGGTGATGAAGTTTTTCTAATTCTATTAATTCCAGCGTTAGACATGTTAAGATTGTTTGTTTTAAGAATTATTGAAAAAAAACATCCCTTTAAAGGAGATTTAAACCACTTACATCATAAAGTTGAAAATTATTTTGAGAACAAAAACATAGCTGTGTTACTTACGATTTGTTTATGTATGTTACCAAGCTTTCTTATATTTTTTGAATTTAAAACTTATTATGTTTTGATTATTAGTCTTATTGTTTACTTTAGTTTGATTTTATTTTTAAAAATTGAAAACAAATCTGAAAAATAATTTTATGATTACAATTTAAAAAAATTAATATTTGGAGTAAGTAGTTTTTTTGATGGTCATTTAGATGGAAAATTACTAATTAATTAAATAACTTAATATAGAATTTGAGGTTTGTTTATAATATATAATTATGATTAATTTATTATTTATAATTAAATAAAATTTGATGAAAAAAAAAAAAGCCTTAATATTTGGAGTTACTGGACAAGATGGTGCATATTTATCGAAATTTTTATTAAAAAAAAAATATTTTGTTTATGGTGTTAAAAGAAGATCTTCAATCATTAATACACAAAGGATTGATGATATTTACAAGGATATTAATTATCAATCAAATTTTATTCTTCTTTATGGAGACTTAACAGATGCTTCATCAATCTTAAATTTAATTAAAAAAGTTAATCCAAATGAGATATATAATTTAGCAGCGCAATCGCATGTTAAAGTTTCTTTTGAAGTTCCCGAATATTCAGCTGATGTAAATGGTCTTGGTACTTTGAGAATTTTGGAAGCAATAAGAAGTTTAAATTTAGAAAAAAAAGTTAAATTTTACCAGGCAGGAACCTCTGAAATGTTTGGAAGTACAAAAAAAAAATTTCAGAATGAAAAAACAAATTTTCATCCTGTAAGCCCTTACGCTGTTTCAAAGTGTTTTGCCCATTGGATCACAAAAAACTACAGAGAAGCATATGGAATATATGCATGTAACGGAATTTTATTTAATCACGAAAGTCCCATTCGGGGTGAAACTTTTGTTACTAAGAAAATTATACAAGCCTTGGTTAGAATTAAACAAGGTCATCAGAAAAAATTATTTTTGGGTAATTTATATTCTAAGAGAGATTGGGGACATGCCAGAGATTATGTGGAAGCTATGTGGAAAATGTTACAACAAAAAAAACCTGATGATTATGTGATTGGGACTGGAAAAACTTTTACAATTAAAGATTTCGTTAATCGAGCTGCAAAAAAAGTGAATTTAAATATTAGGTGGATCGGGGCAGGTATTAAAGAAAAAGCTGTAAATATTGATAATAAGAAAATTATTGTTGAATGTAGAAATAGATATTTTAGACCTTTAGAGGTTGACTATTTAAAAGGAAACGCTTTAAAAGCAAAAAAAATATTGAAATGGACTCCAAAAACTTCCTTAGATGACCTTATAGATGAAATGATACAGCACGAATTAGAAAATTTATAATGATAAATATTCATAGTAAAATATTTTTGGCTGGTCATAAAGGTATGCTTGGCTCCTCTATTTTAAGAATATTAAAACAAAAAGGGTATAAAAATTTAATAACAATTGATAAAAAAAGATTAGATTTAAGAGATCAAAAGTCAGTTAAAAAATTTTTAAAAAAAAAAAAACCACGAGCAGTAATTATAGCAGCTGCAAAAGTTGGTGGGATCAAAGCCAATATCAATTATCCTGCAAATTTTATTAATGACAATTTGCAAATACAAACAAACTTAATCTCAGCCAGCTATGAAAATAATGTTAAAAAATTAATTTTGTTTGGATCAAGTTGTATTTATCCAAAAAATTTAAAAAAACCTATAAAAGAAAATCAAATTTTAAGTGGTAAGCTTGAAAAAACAAATGAAAGTTATGCGGTAGCAAAAATTGCTGGAGTTAAACTAATTGAGGCATTCAATAGACAATATAAAACAAATTACATATGTTTAATGCCATGTAATTTGTTTGGTCCAAATGATAATTATGATTTACAAAGTTCTCATTTTTTACCTGCTCTTATTAAAAAAATATTTATAGCCAGTAAAAAGAAAAAAGATAAAATTGTAAGATTATGGGGTACAGGAAAACCTCTAAGAGAAATTTTATATGTTGACGAGGCAGCTAAAGCATGTGAATTTTTTTTAAAAAAAAAAACAAAATCTAGTTTAATAAATGTTGGTTCACCTATTGAAATGTCAATTAAAGATTATGCTAATGAGGTAAAGAATATAATTGATCCTACAGTTAAAATTGAATTTGATAAAGATATTAAATTAGATGGTATTAAAAGAAAGAAATTGGATACATCTTTAGCTACTCGTAATGGCTGGAAAGCAGAAATGAATTTTTCTAAATCTTTATTAAAAACTATTGAGAATTTTAAAGATTTTTAAAATTGTGACTTGATTTTAAATGGGTTGCGACAATAAATTTGAAGCAGTTGTCTAAAACTGGATTATTTCTTAATTATATTATGAAAAAATCTATTTATATTTTTTTAATCTTAGTTTTACTAGCTATAACTTTTTTTACATTCAAAATTGTATCTGACGATTATGATAAACAAAATAAATTTATCCTTAAAATTAAAGAAATAGTTCCAATAGAGTTAAAAAATAAATTAAAAGGCACAGTCTATAACCTAAGAGCAAATATCAACAAAAATAAGGACGAAAAAATTCTTCAAGCAAAAAAAAATCAAGGATTAAATGGAAATTTAATTCAATCTAAAATGATTAAGTCAGAAATAGACTCAAAAAAATTTTTTGTTCGTGAATTCTTTCTGCCCTTTGAGAGATTAGATTTAAGCTACGGTTGGCGAGCAATTGAAAATTCTAAAAGAGCTCATTATTTAGATATAATTGATGATAAAACAATAGTAGTTTCAGGAGATGGACAGTTTATTTTTTTTGAAACTCAAAATTTTAACAAAAAAAAATTAAATCAAAAAAAAATAGACACTAATTTAGACGAAATTTTAGAGAAAGAAAATTTCAAATTAATAGGATTGAGAGATTTACTTATTGATCAGGATAAATTGTATATTTCAACTATTTTACAAGATAAAAATGAAAATTATACAATTTCAATCATATCAGCAAAATTTAATATTAATAAATTAGAATTTGAATTTTTCTTCAATACTAAAATGAAATTAAAAAAATATTCAATAGGAACTGGAGGAAGAATAGTAAAATTTAAAGATAATAAACTATTATTGACAATAGGTCATTTTAGTGTTTCAGATAAAGTTCAAGACCCTAATCATTTAGCAGGAAAGATTATTTCAATTGATAAGTTTGATAAAAAATACGAATTAATATCTTTAGGACATAGAAACCAACAAGGACTTTTTTACTATCAAGATGAAAATGGTAATCAATTTATTTTAAACTCTGAGCATGGGCCAAAAGGGGGTGACGAGATAAATGTTAATTATTTAGAAAATGAAAAATCGTATAACTTTGGTTGGCCAATAGCCTCATATGGAATAAATTATGATGGTACCAATCCATTTAAATCATCTCATAAAGAATATGGATTTGATGAGCCATTGAAATATTTTACTCCTTCAATTGGAATTAGTGAAATAAGCATACTTGATAATAATGAGTATTTTAACACAATATATACATCTTCATTGAGAGCACATTCAATTTACTTAATTCAAACAAACAAAAAATTTACAAAAGTTTTAAATACAGATAGGTTAAGATTTGATTATAGAATAAGAGATTTAAAGTATGTTGATAGTTTGGGTGGACATATATTGATTTTTGAAAATATTCCATCGATTGGATTTATAAAAAATAAGAATTAAAATATTTTATGAAAATATTAATTCAAATTCATTGTTTTAATGAGGAGTTACAAATCAAAAATATCATAGAGGAAATTAGAAAATCATTAGATAGAAATAATTATGATTATGAAATTGTCATTATAGATGATGGCTCAACAGACAGGACTGTAGCAATAGCAAAAGAAAATGGAGTAAAAAATATTTTATCTTTAAAAAGAAATATGGGTTTAGGTTTCGCGTTTAATAAGGGTAGAATGTTTGCTCTTAAACAAGGCGCGGACATATTAATAAATACAGACGCAGATAACCAATACAAATCAGAGTACATTAAAGATTTAATTGAATATTTAAAAAACTCAAATACAGATATAGTTATAGGTGTAAGAAAATTTGATGAAATAAAACATTTTTCAAAATCTAAAATTTTTTTACAAAAACTTGGCACAAGAGTTGTCAGATTAATTTCTGGACAAAAAATTTCAGATGCTTCTAGTGGTTTTCGGGCTTATAACAAGGAAGCAATAAAAAAACTTAGAGCTGATTCAAACTATAGCTATACTTTAGAGACATTAATTCAAGCAAAGGAAAAAGATTTATTGATAGGAGAGGTGCCAATTAAAATAAACCCACCAACTAGAAAGTCTAGATTATTTAAGACGTCAACAGAATTTATTTTAAAACAAATGTTAATCATTCTTAAAACCTTTCTTTTATATAAACCTTTACAATTTTTTTCTACTTTGTCAGTTTTACCAATTTTAATAGGTTCTTTTGCTATATTAAGATTTATCTATTTATTTATTTTTGAAAATGGGGATGGTCATATTCAATCTTTAGTATTGGGCGTAACATTAGTTATAATAGGTTTATTGCTTTTTTCTTTAGGTTTGTTGGGATATCTCATCAAAAATGCAAAGGAAAATAATGAGGGAGAATTTTGAAGTTTTTTGTCTATAGATATTCTTTAATATCTATACTTAGTTTTCTTATTTCTAATTTATTATACAATTTTTTTTTAATAAAGTTTCATGAATCTTTTGCTTCATTATTTTCTCTATTTTTAATATTAAATCTTAATATATTTTTCTTTTTTAAACTTAAGATATTTAAGACAAATAAAATTAATTATTTAAAAATTTCTTTAATATCGATTGGTTTCAGAACTTTTGAATATTTATTATTCAATTTATTATTTTTATATATTTTAACAGAAGTTAAGAGTAATTATATTTTCGCATTTACATTAATACTAAGTTTTGCAATTAAATCTGTAATATTTTATAAAAGTTCAGATATAAAACCTTAAAATAATCATTCAGTCGATTTTTCAATGATATAATAATTATATCTTTTTTGGATACTTATTTTATTTTTTGTACAAATAAATTTGATGTCCCAACACAATCTTCCTTGCCAACCATTTCCTTTTGCTGCATTAGCATTTATATCTGGTTGGAAAGTTGAGATCATATTGATATTATTTTTTGGATTAAGAATATAATTATTATCAATTTTTTTGATCCCAAAAAATATTTGATCTTCGTTATTTACTCTATTTATATTTTTTGAAAAATTGAAGAATAAAAATAAAGATAGAAAAATTACAAAAATTTTTTCTGAAAAAATTTTTTTTTCATAAATAAAAAAGGTAATTAAGAAAATTAAACTTAAAAAATATATTATTCCAAATCTATAAACTGGTGAAAAATTTAACCAAAATAAAAAACCAAAAATTGTAAAAAATATAAAATATTTTAAATCATTAAATTTTTGACTAACTTGTGTTTTTTTTTTTAAGAATAATAAAAATAAAATTAAAGGTAGAGACATTGTTAAAAGGTGTTCTAATATTCCTGGATAACTTCTCTTGAACCAGAATGGTATCCAGGTAAAATTTCTTAGATACTCCTTTTCAGAAAGTATTTCTTTAGCAGCACCAAAATAACTTTTATTTACTAATTCCAACCTATCTTTCGCACTTAAAAAATATTCATTAAACCATGAGACATCAAAACAACTTAATTTTGATGGAAAAACTAAACAACCAGTATAGATAAATTGTTGAAGAAAAAATGATAAACAAATTAAATAAATAAAAATATAATGAAATCTAAAGATATCTTGAATTAAAATTTTATAATTTTTGAAGAATAAATGTAAAGTTAGTAAAATAATTGGTATTGAACTAAATTTAATTAGTATAGCAAAAAGAGTAAAGGCAAAATTATTATAAAATTTTTTTTTTTGACACCTATTTCTTTTTCTTCATTAAACCTAAGAAAATTATAAATAGATAAAATAGAAAATATAATTGAGGGTATATCATTTCCAAATTCTGATATCCTGGTAAATTTTAGTATTAGGTAAAAAATACTTACAATCAAAAAATAGCCACTTATATTACTTTCTTTTTTGATTACTATTCGTTCAATAGAGTAAATTATAAATAAACTATATATTAAGAAAGTTGGTACTGATACATAGTTAAAGTTATCTTTGAAATAAAAAATTGATTGGATATTAATCCAGATCGAATTATGAACAAATGCACGATTTACATTTGCAAGACCAAATATTATTTTTTCATTAATGAGATTAATTATGTATGGAAGATGGTAGTATCCGAAGTCCTCATGATATTTCTGGCTAATATAAATAGGAATTAAAACTAAAAAAATTAATAAATAGATTAATAATTTTTTCTTTAATTTTATATTTAAAAAAAAACTTTTTAATCCTATTAGAAATCCAGCTGATAAAATGATTAGGGATAGATAAACACTAATTTTTAGAAAAAAATGTATTAAAGTAATAAAAAAAGCAGCTACAATAAATCCATAGAATATGCTTTCAAAAAAATTCTTGTTTAATTTATGAACTAGTATCTGACCTAAACCCGATAGAGAGAAAATTGTAAAAAAACAAAAAGCGATAAAGTAAGCTGCTTCAATAATAATCATTTAAAAAATCAATTTAAGCGTAATTTTTCATTAAATCTAATATAAATATAGAAAAAAAAATATCTTGATATTA
>MDTA01155243.1_pt1 | contig 12282 bp, 12 predicted proteins | sample 811151 | NCBI WGS metagenome assembly MDTA01 (sample SAMN05326648, study PRJNA326480) | marine metagenome | isolation source: seawater | place: Indian Ocean: South | collected 2010
GTATCCCAAAATATTTTTTCTTATATTATGATATAACATCACGTTTTCCTGTTAATTTTAAAATTGTTTCAGCTATCGCTAGATCGCTCAAGTCTTCAAACAATCGCTAAGATTCTTGGCAGCGTTGCGCATTAATTGACTGTAACCAGTTGGGCCAGGCGCAATATCAGTACCCAGCGGATCCAGGATCCCAACTTTTGCCGACGTGCCACGCACAACAGATTCAGCTAATCTACCGTCGAATTGAGGCTCCCGGAAGACACAGCTTACACCCGCCTGGAGAATTTTTTTACGAACTTCAAACAGTCGTTTCGCACTTGGAGGATGCCCTGAGTGCACCATTAAAGCCCCCGCACCATTCAAACCAAACCGTTTTTCAAAGTACTGAAATGCATCATGAAAAACGATAAACGGCTTATTCCTGACCGGCGCCAAAGTGCGCAATATCTCGACCTCGAGCTTTTCTAATTGTGCGAGTAACTTTTTGCCGTTTGCCTCATAACGTGATTGGTTTTTTTTATCTGTCTCAATAAGTGCTGCAACCATTGCCTGAACCATTAGACGAGCATTTGCTGGATCCAACCAGATATGCATATCCTTGGTGCTGTCTGCGTGTTCTCCATGCCCGTGGTGATCATGGTGGTCATGTCCATCATGGCTTCCCCATACGCCACCACTCCGTCCCTTTAAAATCTGCACCCCGGCTGATTTGATGAGCGCCAAAGCGCTTGTGCCCTTACTAGAAATAAGTTTTGACACCCTACCCTCGATACCGTGACCAATCCAAAAAACCAGGTCTGCGTCTGCGATGGCCTTGCGTTGGGAAGGTTTTAAGGCAAATCGGTGTGGAGAAATATTGCTTGGTATCAATAAGGTTGGTTTGCCTACGCCTTCCATCAATGACGATGCAAGAGAATGAATTGGCAAAATGGATGCTACCACTTTAGGTGCAGCGGTTGCTGGTAAAGCTGCCCCTGCTATTATAAAGATCATAACAACAGTTAAACGAACAATGAGCATGTTTTTACCCCCGGAACGATTATATTTTATGTTACTTTATAACGTTCGGTATAATATAAAGTAATTGTAGTCAAGTCGATTTCTAGTAGATTGCGATAGAAAGAGGTTATTACATGGCAACACATAACATTTTCCCTCCTACTCACCACAATCATAAGGACTGCATCAATACAGCGCTAGAGCATGCGGAGAAGGTTTGCGAAAAACACGGTGTAAGACTTACTGCTCAAAGGCGGCGCGTGTTGGAACTAGTCTGGGGCAGTCACAGACCCATAGGAGCATACGAGCTCCTTGAGTTGTTGCACAAACAAGATGGAAAACGGCTAGCGCCAATGACAGTGTATCGAGCGCTTGATTTTTTAATTGAACAAGGTCTTGTTCATCGCCTCGCGAGGCTTAATGCATACATAGGATCTACTGCGTCAGATAATAATCACAACTCTTACTTTTTTGTTTGCGACGATTGTGGGCAAGCTGCTGAGGTAATAGATGATGATGTGAAGAAGGTAATTTCTGAAAAGGCAAACCTAATGGGCTTTACAGTCAAACTCAATACTGTCGAGGTGAGTGGATGCTGTTCACAATGTCAGGATAGTGCATGAACCAAAGTTCGGGCGCCTTGATAACGGCGGAAAACATAAGTCTGAAGTTGGGGCAACAGGCTGGGTTAGAAAATGTATCGGTTGCAATTAGAACTGAAGAAATCGTTACGTTAATAGGGCCGAATGGCGCAGGAAAAACAACGTTAGTCCATATTTTACTGGGTATTATTAAACCTGATACTGGCAAAATTAAACGAAAGGAAAATTTAAGGGTCGGGTATGTCCCACAGAAACTTGCCACTAACCCTAACATGCCAATGACAGTGACCCGTTTTTTGAAAATGACGATTGCTCTTAGTGATGAGAAGATAAACTCTGCTTTAATTGAGGTAGGAGCGTCTAAAGTCCGCGATACCCTTGTAGCAAATTTATCCGGCGGAGAATTACAGCGTATTCATATAGCGCGGGCACTCCTTCGTAATCCTGACCTACTGATCCTCGATGAGCCTACCCAAAACGTTGATTATTCGGGGCAAGCAGAGCTCTATGCCCTCATCAGCAAAATTCGAAATGAAAGAAAATGCGGCATATTATTAATATCTCATGACCTTCATTTAGTTATGTCCAAGACAGATCACGTGCTATGCCTTAACAAACATGTCTGCTGCGAAGGCCAGCCGGAGGCGGTCAGTAGACATCCAGAATACCAAGCACTGTTTGGTCCAAATGTGGCCGAAAGTTTAGCAGTTTATAGCCATCAACATGATCATCAACACAATTTGCTAAAAAAAGCTGAACACGTCCAATCGCGACAATCAGATGATTGATGAGTTTCTTATAACCGGCCTATTGGCCGGTGTTGGCATAGCACTCATTAGCGGACCTTTAGGTTGTTTTGTAGTCTGGCGACAAATGGCTTATTTCGGAGACTCTCTGGCCCATTCCGCTTTTCTTGGGATCGGCCTCGGCTTTCTATTGGGTATTAATCTGACACTAGGCAATATAATAGCGTGTATTTTATTCTCTTTAGTTATCGTGTATTTGCAAGAACGCAGAGACATACATTTAACATCCGACACGTTACTTGGCATACTCTCTCATACCGCGTTATCTCTTGGCTTGGTAGTGCTCGCGTTGCTTCAAAATGTACAAATTGATTTATTAGCTTACCTCTTTGGTGATGTACTGTCAGTAAGCAAGTTCGATTTAATCACGGTTTATGTCGGTGTGATTGTCGTCTTCGTCGTACTCGCCTCAATCTGGCGACCACTAATTTCGCTTTCCCTTCACGAAGAGTTGGCCCGTGCGGAAGGTACGCCAGTTATGGCTGCTCGCCTCACCTTTACACTCCTACTCGCAATTACAATTGCAATAGGAATGAAAATAATAGGCATATTGCTGATAACATCATTACTCATTATTCCCGCGGCTACAGCACGCCGGTTTGCGCGCACACCCGAACAAATGGCAGTGATTGCAGCAATTATTGGTTCATTTTCTGTAATATTGGGCCTTTTCGGTTCTTTGCCACTTGATACTCCAACGGGTCCAACAATCGTAGTTGCGGCATTCTGTATTTTTCTCATTACCCAATTGTGGCAGCCAAATCCTAAGTAATATATAATTTCTGTCTAATCCAATAATCTATTGATCTCTTTACAAAGCTCCGATCATGAATAGTTTGAAATCAATATACCTTTGATTCCTGGCATCAACCTCATACCTTGATTAGGCATAACAGGATAGAGAACCCATACTTACAGCAGCATGTAAACGTGCGCTAATTCACTTAGACAAATATGAGAATATTGAGCCAAAATGTTCAGAAACTACCTTTGTGTTTGCCAAAATAAGAAATACATTTCGAAAAGCTGACAAGAAATTGAGGAGGATAGAAGATGGCGGTCAGAATTGGATTAATACATTCGGTGCTTCCTGCCATTACTGCCGTCGAATCTATGTTCGAAAAACATTGGCCGGAAGCTCAAAGAGCGAGCATTTACGATCAATCGCTCTACATTGACCTAAATTCAGACAGAACAATGCCTTCTAAAGTGATGCTGCGAGTAAAAAACTTGGTCAAGCATTGTGTGGCTGCAGATGCCGATGCAATCTTGTGTACCGGATCCCTATTTGGCAAAGCTATTGAAATCGCCCGTAAGGAAGTAGATATTCCAGTGCTCACATCTTTCGAAGCCCTTGTCGAAAAAGCCTTTATGGCTGGTAACCGTTTTGCACTCATCGCTACCGATCCTGGGACAAACAGGTTGTTGAACCAAGACCTGCAAAGTTATGCAAAAAAGAACAACAAACCCAACCCCCAAACAGAAGCTGTATTTGTTGAGTCAGCCATGACATTAATCTCAACTGGAGACCAAAAAGGACATGATGCATTGGTGGTAAATGCGGCAGCGAAAACAAAAGATTGTGACGCGATATTGCTTGGTCAATTTTCAATGGGTCCGACCAAACCTCTTATTGAGGATCAGGCCCGAACACCCGTTTTGGATGCACCAGAAAGTGCCGTACTGAAACTAAAGAAGATCTTCGAAAACAAAAACTAATCAAATATCGAAGGCCAATTATACAACGTTTAAAAATCCTAACGTACTGTACGACCCGTCTTAGGATCGCAAGTTGGCAACTGGCGCTTCTTCCGTGCAACACGAAAACACCTGCTCCATTGTTTCTTACGCTGACCAGCAGTATTTGCTATCTTCCGCGCTAGATCTGGGTTTTTTGCTCTGACTTCCATGCGAATGGGCCTTCCAGACCTACATTCACCGAGTTTGTGCTCCAGAAAGCACTGAATATTCCAAGTCACTATTTTTGTGCGTTGAGCCAAAACTTCATTAGCGGATGACACAACGACAAAAAAAACTAGTCCACAAAATATCAAGCGACGATAAATTCCATTTTGCATATCCATAACACTGCAATTTGCGGGCCGAATTTTCTAGCTACAGAATTACTGGTGAAGGCATCTCACCCAACATCCTCTTTTGATGGATTTCTGCGAGACCGCGCTCAAAATCGTGAACAAATCCAACTGTATCAAATAGGGGTGCAACATTTCTCAGATCGGCAATTCTTGCCTTAATTGTATCGATTTTGCCTGTTTTTTCAGCCAATTCGATTGCTGCAACTTCAAAGGCGTCAAGACCATCAACCACCAATTCGTCAAGCCCAATAGCATGCAAGATACTCTCGGAGACACGTGAAGCAAAATGCATTCCCTTCAATGTAAGAACAGGAACTCCTGCCCATAATGCATCACTAGTTGTCGTGTGACCATTATATATGCGCGTGTCTAGCGCAAGATCAGCTGCACTTAACCGCATTAGATGAGTTTCCTGATTTACAAAAGGCGCAAAAATGAGTCTATGAGGGGCAATACCATGCTCATGGGCAACTCTTTTGAGATTGCTCTCTGCCAGAGAATTATTTGCGCATAACCAAAGCACAGAGTCTGTTACGGCGCCCAGCACACGCATCCAAGTAGAGAACATAAGTGGATCAATTTTATATGTATTCGTAAAGGAACAGAATACAAAGACCTCCTCAGGCAGACCCGCCTCTCGTTTTGTCATTACTAGGGGCTTATCTGTGTGGCTGTTGATCTGATAGCAATGTGGCAACAGAATCGGACTTTCAGAGTAAAACTTCCAATCAGCCTTAGGTAACACGATTGGGTCAGCAACAACGTAGTCAAAAAAATCAGCACCACTAGAACCTGGAAAACCCAGATAAGTAACTTGTAAAGGAGCAGGCCTCCGGGCAGCAATATCCAGTCTATTTTTTCTAGTATGCCCCTTCAAATCAATTAAAATATCGATATCGTTTCTTGAAATATGCTGGGCCGCTTTGTCTGCACTCCATCCGGTAATATCAAAAAAGAAATCGCAATCTGATTCAATTTCTCGACGAAGACTGCTATTCGACGGGGAGTCACACGAATAGGCAAACACCTCAAAACGTTGCTTGTCATGTAACTTAAAAAGACGATGAATTAGATACGCCGTCGCATGTTCATGAAAATCACTTGAGATGTATGCAAGCCGTATAGGGTCTTTAGTCGATCGCTTATGACTTCGTTTAATTCCATCTATCTTTAACGAGTTGCTCCATGCACGTGCAACAGCGTAATTCTTCTCACTATCCATCACACGCGTTACATGAACAAAAGGACTTTCGACTGGAACCATACCGTCAGTCAAAGCAACCTGTGTCAATGCTTCGACTTCTTTTTCCAGTGCATCAATCTCCCGCCAATCGCAAGTCAATTGGGCGCAAAGAAAAAGTCCTACGGTAGCTGGATTATTTTTTGAATCAAGGGATCGAGAGTGAGCAAAAAATTCCATTGCTAAACCAATGGCTCCCTCATCACGTAATGCCTCGCCAAGTTGCGCTAATGGAAGAGCATCCTGCCGGTCAAGGTCTCCTTGGGCGGCAATGTCTCTATAACGTACCATTGCCCCATCATAATCAGCTTGCGATAAAAGAATTAAAGCCAATGACCTTTTTAGCCCCACTTCCGTAGATCCAAGAATCTCAGCTTTTGATAAATATTTCAGCGCCCGCTCTAATAAGCCCGACCGGAATGCGATAAGCCCGCGAAGGTAGTAACCATCTGGCTGATCTGGCAGAGCAACACAAATTTCTTCACATACAGCATCAGCTCCAACAAAGTCTTTTTGATCTGCCAATAAAATTGCACAGTTCATCCGTTCAGCCAGATTCACTTTGAGTCCTTAACCTGATAATGGTGCTGTCATATCGGAAAAACTACTAAAAATTCCAAAGTTATCAACGAAATCTATCAACAAGGTTTAGTTCCTATCACTACCGAACGATGTAAGATACGACGATAGGAGTCCATATCGTAATTTCCAACCACACGGTGAAGCAAACACCGATTATCCCAAATTACAAGGTCGCCCGGTTTCCAACTATGGGCATAGACATTTTCGCGCTCTGTGGAATGCCGATAGAGCTTTTTTAGAAGCTCTATCCCCTTCTTACGCTCCAAACCCTCGATGCAGTCAGCATGTATCCCGATATAGAGCGTCTTCCGTTTTGTATCCGGGTGAGTGCGCACCAACGGATGACTAACCGGCGGACGAAGCTTCTTTTCCTCTTCTGTGGCAGGACGATTCCCGGTATTTCGTCGATTGGCCTCCCAACTATGAACCGCGCGCAAATCAGCAATTTGTTTTTTGACTGAATCATCCAGGCTTTCATATGCATTGTACATATTCGCAAATTCAGTATCTCCCCCTCCTCCGGGAGGTAACTCGCGGGCATGCAAAAATGTCGCAAGCGATGGGATCTCGTGGTATGATTTATCAGTATGCCAAAAAAAACTTCCGAACGTGGTCGGTCGACTGCTAGGATTTCCGTGTTTATCCAGATTATTAACAACGTGTACTTGGGGGCCAGATTTACCCTCAGCATCGTGGAAAACATGGCTCTCTGGTTTTCCAAACTTCGCGGTGAGAGCCATCTGTTGATCAGATGTCAAATCTTGATCACGAATCACCAAGACGTGGTGCTTAATTAACGCGTGAAAGAGTATATCACGTTCGTTTGTTCCCAATTCCAAAGATAAATCGATACCTACAACTTCGGCACCCGCCGGTTCAGATAGTCGACTAATACTTATAGAGCCTGCCCTCTTGTGCACCTGTTTGTCCATTTATTCCTCCCTCAAAATATTTCATGACATGATGGGCGGCTGAAGATCGAGGGTCAAGACCGAACACTATCCATTGATAAACACCACAAGTATAATCCTAATGCTCACGGTTATATTAATAGCCCCAACAAATGAGAAAAATGATGATCACACAAACAGAAACACTTGCCCAGTTTGCAACCGAACTTAATTTTGATGCAATCCCGCCGGAAATTGTAGAACGCACGATTGATTGCATCATAGACACAATTGCCGCATGTACATTTGGGTCTGAATTGCCGTGGAGCAAAATAGTAATAAATCACGCCCTCGCTGCGAGCAAACCAGGCAAAGCGAGTATTTTTGGGCCAGAGGGTCATAAAATAACACCTGCCATGGCATCACTTGCCAACGGTACTTTGTCTCACTCTTTCGAACTAGACAACTTGCGCATGCCGTCTGTTGGGATACATCCAGGAGCAAGCCTAGTACCATGCGCGTTTAGCTTTGGACAAGAACAAGGTGTCAGCGGCAAAGATCTAATAACTGCATTTACCGCAGGCATTGAAGTTTTGAGCCGTATTGGCCAATCGTCCAACCACTCCTGTGAGGACATTGGGTTCCACAATCCTGGGATAAATGGTTGCTTTGGCGCAGCAATGGCAGCCGGATGGCTCCTCGGACTTGATCAGAAACAAATGACCAACGCACTTGGTATTGCTGGATCGCTTTGCTCCGGCTTGTTGGAATTTGCAGCATCTGGCACTGGTGGAATGGTTAAGCGGCTTCACCTTGGACGCACGTCAGAAAGCGGTGCTCTAGCAGCAACCCTTGCGAAAGACGGGTTCACCGGACCTTCAACAATTCTTGAAGGAAAATTTGGTTGGACCAATGTTTTTTGCCGCGACGCAGATCAGTCAAAGCTTACAGCTGATCTCGGCAAGCAATGGGATGCATCACATATCGTCTTCAAGAGATTCGCATGCCACATCACAAGTCACACGCCTATTCAGGGCATTCTTGATGTTCAGGCTGAGCATGGATTGAAGCCCAGTGACGTTGCAGAAATTCTCATTCAAGGCAATAAAAAATGCGTCACTCACCATGACATTACCGAGCCGTCGGATGTTATGCTCGGGCAGTATTCAAATAATTTTTGTATTGCATTAGCATTATTCAAAGACCCGATGGACCCAAGAAACTTTAGCCAGGAGAACATCGATAACCCTGAAATCCGGGAGATTTGCCGCAAGGTCAAAATTGAAGAGCTGCCAGACACCGAAAAGTTCGGTTATAATTATGGTAGCCGGATCACCATATCTCTTACTGACGGACGGAAGTTAAGACATAACGCTCCGAGCTTTAAGGGCCTTCCAACCGATCCACTTGATCGCGAGGGCTTATGGCAAAAGTTCTCTAAACTTTGCTACCGGTTGGGGGATAATGAAGCGGAACGCCTTTTTGACCAACTCTGCAATATCGAAAATATAGAAGATATCAGCACTATAAATCTAACCGGTGCAATGTAATGACAAATATTGAACCCGGAAAGCCTACTAACTTAGTTCAATTCTTTTCAACGACAGCGTTGGCGGCTCTTATTACCGCGCTGGTTTATTCGATGCACGAGTACAACATTAGCGCTAAAAATATTTCGTTAGCAACGACAGTAGGTACCGTTGGCAGCTTACTTTTTCTTACCAAGCGCTATGGAACGAAATCAATTGCAGTCCTCACATTTATGATGTGGGTGGTTGTAGCAATAATCTTTTTGATTTTAGCTCCATTGTTATAAACAGAAAAGTGGCTGGGTCAGGACGATCCGTTGCGTTATGTCTTATTACCGATGAAGATATGCGTATTATGTTGCCATTTGGTTATTAGGACACAACTGCATCGCTGTTCACCAAAACAGCTGCTCTGCCAGTAACCAGGCCTGCTTCAATGCGCGAATGCAATGCCTCTGCTTCTTCTAGTGGAACGACTTCAGTGACTATCGGCCAAATTTTACCGGAGGCAACGAGCTTCAATGCCTCCTTCACTTCATCACGTGTACAATACTTACTGCCAATCACTTCACGTTCATATTTCAATGCATTGGTGTCCAAAGAAAATTTTTGTGGCACTCCACCAAGAACCACGAGTCTACCCCCTCGATTTAGGCCAGCAAAACCCTCTTCTAAGGTCGCTGCCGACGCAATAAAATCAATCACAACATCGACGCCCCATCCGTTGTTTACTTGACGCAGTGCTTCACTAATATTTTCTTTTGATGCATCTATAGTCAGATCAGCGCCCGTGTTAATGCACGCATCAAATTTTTCTGCCCGTGTATCAACTGCGACTACATTGGCTTGTGCCCATTTGGCTACTTGCACCATTTGCAGACCAAGCCCACCTCCAGCACCAATCACGGCTACCCATTCTTCTGGATTTATTCTACCCTTTTTTAACACTTTGATTGGCGTTGCAATCGCGTCTGTGATTACACCAGCTTCGGCTGGGCAACGCTTGTAATCTAAACCATTAGGAATCTTTATGAAGTTGTATTCGGGAAGCTTGATAAATTCTGCATAGCCTCCGTCACAAGCGCGCCCAACATTGCCTTTATTTTGTATACATAAAGTTTCACGCCCAGCTCGACACCAATAGCACTCCCCACAATTCAGATAGTAATATGCTGTTACAGGATCACCAATGCTGAGACCATTGACATTTTTTCCGAGCTCAACAATCTCTGCGGTAATTTCATGCCCAATAACCCTAGGGTACGCTACTTTTGAGCGGCCTGCCCTTATATGCTGAATTGTTAAACCTGACCCACAAGAAATAACTTGTGCAACAGCTTCGCCGTTGTCCGGTTTGGGGTCGGGTATTTCCATCATTTGGAAAGGAGCACCAGCGGCCGTCAATACCATTGCCCTCATACTTTCCCTCCTAGTATTGTTCTCTGAATAGACAGCTGTTTTGTTGGTTCACCTCTTTCGTCTATGCCGCCAAGGGGCATCGCCAACTAAATCATGGGGTTTCAACCACCAAATCGCAATCGGCCCAACACACAAAACTAAGAGCACACTGGCGAATGCAGCCATCCAACCAGTGACTGTCTGCCCTCCCGCAAAATCCAGCACGACCCCAAAAGTCACCGAGCCCACAAAACCTCCGCCGTAACCTAGCATAGAATGCAATGCCAATTGTGCGCCACGCCTAGCAGGATCTGCATTGCCGGACGCCCCGGCTGTAAGCGCCGACGAGTCTGCATAAATAAGGATACCATGAATGAGACACAAGCCCGCCACAAAGGTATAGAGAGAAGTATTCGCAGAAAATGCCACTAAAACGAGTGTAGCCATAGATGCAAATGAGACGCCTAAAACCCATTTTTGACGCCCTACTTTCATGGCTGCTTCATTGCCGGAGATGCTGGCCCACGTACCTAACACACCTACTAGAAATGGAACCACAACGGGTGAAACAAAAAGTGTGGAGGATCTAGAATCAGCAGCAACATAAGCCAAAAAAACAACTATCCAGCTTCGCTGAACAAACATTTCCCAAGTGTGTGCAAAATAGCATAATGAATACCCCACCGATGAAAAATTCTTCAATATTGGGATAAAATTAAAAACAGTGGTGGACAAGTTTTTAGTGGAGCATGATTTTCTGGGAATGTATAGAACAGCCAATATGAGAGCGATGAATGTAAATGTAGCTGCCGAAATGAAGGCCGTCTGCCATGAACCAAATCTCTCTAGGGTGTCTGCTATAATAAAGGATAAAGAACCAGCGATCCCAACGCTGGCAGCATGAAAAGATACCGAACGGGTCTGTAATTTACCAGTCAAGTGATCGGCTAAGATTTTGAGACCCGGCATGTATGTGCCAGCCCAACCCATACCAGCCAATGCACGAAAAATCATGCCATCGGCGAAATCTTGGGCCACAAATACAAAGCCTAAGTGTGCCAGCAAAGTCATAAAAACAGAGCTCACATAAATTTTCTTAGGATCAATCCGATCTGTCAAAGGCACAAGGATGGGAACCGAGATCATATAAGCACCGTAGAAGATTCCTGTTAGCCACCCTGCTTCACTGTTGCTGAGCGACCATTCGCTAATGAAAGTTGGTAGCAATGCTGGCAACGTATAAGCACCCATCTGCGAAAATAGCTGGGCTACACAGATTACTAACATCACTTTTTTTGGAGAAACTTCCGTCATACCGCTATGACGGTATTGTAAAAAGGGTCAAATTTCGAAACAGAATCATTTTCGTTCCCCTCAAACATTTTTGCCTAGAACATCTCTATTGAACATAATTTAGACAAACTAGCATCGATCTTCCTTCTCGCCTCAAATATCGTTACTATAGAGACAGATTAAGGTTTTTTGAGTAAAGTCTCAGTAGCAACTGTATGAGCCTTCGTTAAAGGCTCCTTAAAATGGGGAGATGGCAGATGCAAACAGTTCCTATTTCAAACACAGAACGCACTGAAGTTCCACGCCCTGGTGGCATGGGTTATAGACGAAATTACATTGGAAAGTCTGGCACCATAGCGATGGGTCCTCAGGGCTTTCTTGTGGAAAGAATGTACCCAAATCCAGTAATTGATCCGCATTTTCACGATGTAGATCAATTTCAAGTTGTGGTTGCAGGTGATGGCAGCATGGGAAAGCAAAAAGTCGCGCCCATTACTTTTCAGTATGCTGACGCATACACGCCCTATGGTCCAATAGTTGGCAATGAAAATGGAATTTCTTTTTTCACACTACGTCCGATTGCAAGCGGCGGTCATTGGGTAATGCCGGGAAATCGTGAAAACATGAAAGGCCGAGCAGGACGAAACATCGCCGGCCTTTTCAATTATGAAAAGAAACTTCCTGACCGTGGGATGATTGAGCGCGACGACCTCATGGAACCTCAAAAGGACGGCGTAAATGCTATCGGATTTCGTTTAGGCCCTAATACAGATTTAAAATGTCCACCATCTGACGCTGGCGGCCAATTTATACTTACTTGCTGTGGTGAATTTGATTTAGATGGAAA
>MDTA01055281.1_pt1 | contig 12281 bp, 9 predicted proteins | sample 811151 | NCBI WGS metagenome assembly MDTA01 (sample SAMN05326648, study PRJNA326480) | marine metagenome | isolation source: seawater | place: Indian Ocean: South | collected 2010
CAAATATTTTTGAATTCTATATTTTTTTTCTTAAAAAATTGTATGGAATGAATAATTACATCTCTTGTATTTACATAATCCTCAGATAAATTTTTTGGTCTTAAAAATGGTATCTCAAAGCCTGCACTTTTTGAGATTTTTGCTATTTCATTATCATCAGTACTTACTATAAATCTTTCAAAATTTTTTAATTTTTTTGATTCATTTATAGTCCATTCAATAATAGGTTTGCCATGGAAATTTTTAATATTTTTCTTAGGAATCCTTTTACTACCTCCTCTTGCAGGAATTATTAATAAATTCATTTAGATTTTAAATAAGGATTTTTCTCTTATACTAAATTATTAATGCTAAAAAAATTAACATAATTCTAAAATCTTTAGGATTAAAATCTAGTCAAAATTCCCTAAACTAAAGTCTTATTCTATTAGTTTCAACCAAATTTATTATTTACAGCATTTTTTTAGATTTTATTAATAAAAAGATCGCTAAGAAAATTTAAATAATTCCTTAAATATTTTTATATTAAATACTTCCAAAAGTTAATATCGTTCATTTTTTTACGCTCATAGAAGTAAAATAAAAAAAAAATTTATGAAAAAAAAGAATTTCAAGATAATTTGGTATAACTTTTACTACCCACTTACATTGCAATTTAAAAAGAATTTAAAAGAATTCTTTTTCTATATACTTAAGTCGCTAGAAATAAAAACTCATGAAGAAAAAGAAGTTGTAGATTTTTATTTGCATGAATATCGTTCTTATCAAGAATATAAAAAATTACAAGTATTTCATAATAGAAGAAAAATAAAAAAAGTTTTTGCAGATGAAAAAACCCTCAAACGAGTTGCAAATGTTTTACTAAAAGAATTTGAAGGTGTAAATAAAATAAGGGGTTTGTGTCATGGTTCTAGGAATGGTTTTGAACAAAATTTCTTAAGATCAATTTCCCAAAAGTTTGAAGTTATAGGAACAGATATTTCTGCCACTGCTAATGATTACGAAAATTCTATTGTATGGGATTTTCATGATATTTATGAAGAATGGGTGGGAAAAAATGAATTTATATATACTAATTCTTTAGATCAATCATGGCAGCCCAAAATTGCATTGCAAACTTGGTTCGCTCAACTTAAGCCTGAGGGGATTCTTGTAATTGAACATACAAATTCTCATAGTCCAAGAAATGCTTCAAAAATAGACCCATTTGGAGTTCGACCTACAGTTATGCCCTATATTTTGACTATGTGGTTTGGTCATCAAATTTCAATTCAGCATTCTGTTGATAAAAAAGAAAATGGAAAAAAAATGGATGCTTGGCTATTTTTTATTAAAAAGAATGTTGAAGATGTATATCTCTTAACTTAAAAGGCTTTAAATTTTTTAGAAGTTTTTTAATACCTTTGAAAGAAATCTTTTGAAAAAAATTATTATGATCTAATTTAGCTCATAACTATAATAAACTCAAAAGTGTATTTTTAATTCTTATTTGTTGTTCTTTTTTTAAATTTGGGAACAAAGGAATGCTAATAGAAGTGGATTCGTATTCTTCCGCTCCAGGAAAAAGTCTTTCATTAAAATTAAATTTCTTGTAATAAGGATTTTTGTAAATTGGTTTGTAATGAAGTTGAACCCCAATGTTTTTAGATTTTAAACCTTCAAAGACTCTTAGGTAATATGATTTAGAACTAGTCTCTAATCTGATTACTGCCAAATGAACTGAGGAATAATTTTCTTTTGGGATATCTAGAATACTTAAAGGCAAGCCATCTAAAATTTCCTTATAAAAAGCTAATTGGTAATTTCTCTCTTTTACAATTTTTTCTAGCCTGCCTAATTGACTTAAACCTAGTGCGGCTTGTATGTCAGTTATCCTATAGTTGAATCCAAGATATTGCTGTTCATAATTCCAACTACCTGGTTGAGGATTTATGAAATCCTTAGGGTCTTTGACTATTCCATGAGATCTCAAACAGGTTATTCTTTCAGCAATTTTCTTGTCATTTGTTGTAACTGCTCCGCCTTCTCCGGTAGTTATAATTTTTACAGGGTGGAAACTAAAAACAGTTATAGAACTATATGTGCAGCTTCCTACCATAGTTTTTTTATATTTCCCCCCAATTGCATGACTGGCATCTTCAATAATAGAAAAATTATATATTTTTGAAAGATTATATATCTCTTCCATATCGCATGAGCTACCTGCTAGATGTACAGGAATTATCACTTTTGGCAAACAATTATTTATAGAAGCTTTTTTTAGCTTTGATTTTAAATAATCAATATCTAATAAACCAGTAGATGGATTTATATCCACAAAATCAATTTTAGCGCCGCAATATAATGCGCAATTAGCCGATGCGACAAAAGAGATTGGTGATGTCCAGACAATATCATTTGTTGAGACTCCAAGAGCTAAGCAGGATAAATGAAGTGCACTTGTAGCGCTATTTAGGGCAATGCAATAATTGGCATTAACTCTTTTAGAGATGGCATTTTCAAACTCATTAACCTTTTTGCCTTGGGTGAGTTGTTTGTTTCTTAGGACATCATTAACCGCCAAGATATCCTCTTCAGAAACTGCATGCAATCCATAAGGTATGTATTCGTTTTTTTCTGAATCATCCATTAACAATAATAATTAAACATCATCATTCTAGATAGTATTAATTGAATCTAGATTGTTTTCTATCCAACTTTTTAATTCTTCTGGGGCCATCCAATTATTATTTAAGTTTGAAGAATAAGTAAAATCTGGAGAAACTAATTTGCCATTATTGATTCTTTTTGCATCTGAGCTCCAATTATTAATAGCTGGCAAAATTTTGTAATATGTATCGTATTCGTAGGTATGGGGAGCATCTTCTTCCCCGATCATATGTTCATGCAGTTTCTCTCCAGGCCTTATTCCAATAATATGGAATTTTGCGGAAGAACTTATTGTTTTTGCTATGTCAGTAACTTTCATTGATTTTATTTTCTTTATATAAATTTCTCCCCCATACATATCTTCGAAAGCATGCCAAACCAAATTAACAGCTTCATCTAGAGATATCATAAATCTTGTCATTCTCTCATCTGTTATTGGGAATATATTTTCAGAAGCTTTATCTAAGAATAAAGGTATAACTGATCCACGCGAACCCATTACATTTCCGTATCTTACTATCGAGAAAGAAGTATTTGAGTTAGAAGAATAAGAATTACTAGCAATAAATACTTTGTCTGAAATAAGTTTAGTAGCACCATATAGATTACTAGGACTGCAAGCTTTATCTGTTGAAAGTGCGACAACTTTCTTAATCCCCCTATCAATAGAGACGTCAATTAAATTCATTGCTCCATTTACGTTGGTTTTTATGCATTCAAAAGGATCGTATTCAGCCTTAGGCACAATTTTCAAAGCGGCGGCGTGAACTACATAATCAATACCATTAAGAGCCCTCCATAATCTATCTTTATCTCTAACGTCTCCAATAAAGAATCTAATTCTTTTGTCATTTTCATAAGCTTTGGACATTTCCCATTGTTTCATTTCATCCCTAGAAAAAATAACAATCCTTTTGGGATTGTATTTCTTCAATGTCATAGGAATAAATGTTTTGCCAAACGAACCAGTACCACCAGTTATTAATATAGATGAATTGTCTAACACTATTCAAAAATGAACCTTTTGTTAAAATTCTAACAGTAAGAATTCTAAATAATTAAACAAGACAAAAAAATAAAAAGAAATTTTTACTATTTTTAAATTAAAAAATTTAATATCTCAATAAGATTAAAAATTTAAATCTTAAATAGTTTGAAAATTATTTGTTTATTTAATAAAAAAAAATACAAGAATTTTTTTAATCAAGTATTTATTAAAAGTGAAAAAAATTGTTTTTATGATGTTTACATTGAGTAATTTCATAATTAATGTAAAGAAGATCTTTCGAAACTAAAATAAAATTTCCAAGAATTGCAAATTTATTAATGGTGAATAAGATGAATATTAGAGAAGCAGTTGAAAGCGATTGCATTTTTATTTTTAATTGGAGGAATGATTTTTATACAAAAAAGATGTCTTTGAATAATTCTGAGATTTCTTATGATGATCATTGTGCTTGGTACGAGGAGACTCTTAATAATCCCTTAAAAATAATTTTTATTGGAGAAAATGATCATGATAGAGTTGGTGTATGCAGATTTGATTTAGATAATAATAATCTTATTGCTGAAATTTCGATAAATTTAAATCCTTCTTTTAGGGGAAAAGGTTTAGGCAAAGATTTGTTAATATCTTCCATAGATAAATTTGAAAAAGAAAATAAATTTTTACTTGTAGCTTTTATAAAAAAAGAAAATATAGCTAGCCAAAATTTATTTGAATATGCTGGCTTTGTACCTTCAAGTTATCAAGATGAAATCATTAAGTATGAACGCCCAGTGATTAAAGTTTCTTTTAGAGAAGTTACTTCTAGAGACTCAGAAATACTTTATAAGTTGCTAAAAAATAGAATTTATAATATAAGCCATTCTGAATTACCGTCTTACATATCCCATAAAAAGTTTGTAGATTCTCACCCTTACAAGCATTGGTATTTAATTTTTGCAAATGATAGTGTTAAAGGGTCCTTTTATTTGCAACAGGATAACTCAATAGGAATTGATTTGCAAAAACCAACTTTTTTTACCTTAAGAGAAATAGTGAATTTTATAAATAGAAAATTAATAATTAATAAAGCTTTGCCTTCTCAAGTACCACCTTATTTCTTTATAAATGTTGCCAAAGCTAATAAAAAAATGTTAGAAATGCTTGAAAAGATTGGATGTGAACCAATTCAAGTTTCTTTGAAAATTAATTCACCTAAAAATTAAATGTTTGAGTTGAATGGTGTAAAAATTGGAAAAGGTCATAAACCCTTTATTATTGCTGAGCTCTCTGCAAATCACGGGGGAGATCTTCAAAGAGCTAAAGATTCTATTTATGCAGCAATGATTTCAGGTGCTGATGCTGTAAAAATTCAAAGTTACACCCCAGATACAATGACAATCGACTCTTCTGAAGAGGATTTCATGATAAAGGAAGGAATTTGGAAAGGAAATAATTTATACAAACTATATGAAGAAGCGTTTACTCCTTTTGAATGGCATAGAGAACTTTTTCAGTTCGCTAGGAAAATTGGTATTTCAATATTTTCAACCCCATTTGATGAAACTGCTGTTGATTTGCTTGTAGATTTAGACGCCCCAGCCTACAAAATTGCTTCTTTCGAATTAATTGATTTGCCACTAATAAAATATGTTGCGAAACAATCTAAACCTATGTTTATTTCAACAGGGATGTCAAATTTAGATGAAATAGCAAATGCTGTTGAGACATGTTTTCAAAGTGGAAATAAAGATTTGCTTCTTTTTCACTGTATTAGTAATTATCCTGCAGAATTAGAAGATTCTAATCTTGGAGATATAAAGTATCTAGCAAATCATTTTAATTTAGAGGTCGGATTGTCTGATCATACAAAATCAAACATGGCTTCAATTCTATCTGTTGCTTTAGGTGCTTCAGCGATAGAAAAACATTTTAAACTAGATGATAAAGATTGCGGACCAGATTCTACTTTTTCTATTTTGCCTAAACAACTGAAATCATTATGTTCTGAATGTGAACAGGCATTTAATGCTGTTAAATCAAATAATCTGCAGAGGCCATTATCAGAAGTTTTAAATAAAAAATTCAGAAGGTCAATCTATTTTGTGAAAGATCTAAAAAAGGGGCATCTTATAAAAGAAGAAGATATCAGAAGAATTAGACCTGGTTTTGGACTTGAACCAAAATATTTTAATGAATTAATAGGGCGAAGATTAAAACGTGACGTATTACGAGGTGAAGCAACAACATGGAGTCATTTATATTAATGAAATTTATTTATATTAGCTTTTTAAAAGTTTATAAACTCAAAAATATATGTTTTTAGGATAATTTATTTAAACTTTTCTCCATTTCCACCAAAATTGAAACTATTAATCTCAAAATTAAATCCTCCTGTTTCTCGATCAGGGTTATAAAATAATCCAAATTTATATGCTCTTCTATTCCAAGACAACTCATATTGATTATTAGTAAAATTATGAAATTCTGAAGAGTTTACGTCCAGATTATATTCCGAAGAATAACGTAAAACTAATGGCCCCAATAATTGTTGCTTTAAACTTATTTCAATAGCATGGTTATCAACAGCTTGATCAAAATCAAAAGAGCTTTCACCTTGGGAAATTCTAGTTTTACCTAAAATACTGAATTCACTGTAATCAAGGAAATTTTTTTGAAAGTTACCCAAAGTGAGTTTAGGACCTGCCTTGAAGGTGAACAAATTTTGATAGTTTTCATCACTATATCTATAAAAATCAACCTTTGACTCGACCAACAAATCTAACCCTTTATTTATGAAATCTGGTTTATAAATAAACTTTTTATTTATTGGAGAATTATTTTTTTGCTTCCAAATAGGATAAATATGTTCCCTATACCAGAGAAAGTTGAATCTGTTTCGACTAATTAAATCGTCTTTTGTTCCCTTTCTATTTGATTGATATTCTCCATAACCAGCTGCCAATCTAGACGATTTTTTAACATTTTTATTTTCCCATTTTCTAATATTTTCTAACTTCAGTCCATAGGCAGTAAGTATATCTTTTTCTCCAAGAGAACCATTCCAAACTTTATCTCTGTAAGTACCAAAAAGAGATAATTTCAGCTCTTTTTCTTCATCTTCCTTTTCATTAGCGTAGAGTACCTTAGATAATTCTGTTTTTGATTTGATGATTTTTTTAAACTTTTCAAGATCTAATGAATTTAATGCAATTTCAGAATCGAGATTGAATCCTAGAAAGCTTGTATTAAATGTCGTCTCAAAACCAAAATAATCTGAAATTTTAGCATCTTGCTTAATTTTTGTTGAAAGAACAGAATCACCTTTTTTACTAAAACTTTTTGTTTCCCCGGACAATGCTCTTTGAACATAAAATTCTTTTTTAAATCTGAAATCTTTAATTATTCCAAAATCTTTTGTCTCTGCATTTCTCGTAATATAAAATCCATCTTTATTTTTTTCGTCATATCCTATCCCCCACTTTATTTGGGTTCCTTGATTAGCTTTGTAGTTGCGTCGACCTAAAGGAACCTTTACTTTATTTTCAAGTATCATTGAACTCCATCTAGATTTGATGAAAGTCTCTCCATTTTTTTCAATTACTTTAAAATCAGTATTTTTTATGAGAAGTTGTGGCTCGTTATACGGATCGTTTGTCAAGTAAAGTAATTTAGAAGACCATATATTATCTTGGATTTTTATTTCATCAGTTTGGAAACGCCATTTGGTCATTTCTTTAATTTTGAGTTTTAAATTTTGCGGTGATTTAATATCTGTAATCTCTACACTGCTTGATTTATTTAGCTTTACATCTTTTATTGAGTCCCCAAGATTATTTAAGTCTTTATAAGTAGTATTATTTTTTTTGTTTATTAAATCTAAAGTATCAAAATTTATAGTTCCATATACATCTTTAATAAAACCTTCTTTGGAGTTCAAATTATAGTTAACAGTACTCGCTGTTAGAAATTGTTCATTACAAATAAATTTAATATTCCCAGTTATCGTAAATATCTTTTTATTTTGGTCATATGCTAATTTATCTGCTCTTAATTGCATATTATTTTGTTTGATTTGTACATTTCCTTCAACTATATATTCATTTTCTGATTGATATTGCTTGTCGGAAGTGATTTCAATACTTTCTAATTTATTACCATAATTAATTGAAGAAGAATTAATATTTTCTGCAATTAAATTAACAAAACTATTTAATTCAATCTGCAGATAGATATTTACTTTTTCTTGGTAGTCTATTGTTTCTGAAGGCCTTTTTTTTAATACATCTTCATCTATTTGATTATAATTTCCATAACTTGCTTCTAATTCATTTTGCGATAAATTAAAAACCAATAAGGGGAGTAAAGATAAGTATTTTTTTTTCAACTTTTTATTTTAATAATGTTCATAATACAATACTTATCGTATAGTTAAGCTTAATTGATCATTTCCCTACTTTAATATTTATCCAAATCGTTTTTAAGATAATTTAAATTTAATTTCAAAAAAATACATTTGCAGTTAAAAAATGTAAGATGATTATGTACATTAAAGTAGCAAAAGTTGTAGATTTCTGGTGCTTCCCACAATTTACATACTTAAAAAAGAATTTAAATTTTTATCAATTTTGATATTTTGTAAGTAATAATAGTCAAATGATAATTGAGATTAAAAAAGCTTTAAATAAGACTCTTAACCTACCTCGATCCGCAAAAACTTTTATAGCTATATCATTGGATTTTGCTTGTTGCGTGGTTTCTGTATGGGGTTCTTATTACTTACGTCTTGGAGATTTAGTTTATTTATCAGAAACAGGTATTGAGTCCTTATTTCTAGCTTTAGCAATATCTTTGCCAATTTTCTATCTTTTTGGTCTTTATAAGTCTATTTATCGACATTCAGGACCATATGCTCTGCTTAAAGTATTCCGGGCAATATTTGTTTATTCTATTTTTTATTTATCATCAATAAGCTTTATAGGTATAAGAGGTATTCCAAGAACTATTGGCTTGATACAGCCTTTTATCTTAGTAATAACTATGTGTTCATGGAGAATTATTTTAAGACTTTTATTAGGATTGATAATTAATAAAAATTTTAAGCAAAATAAAATAACAAAAGCCTTGGTTTATGGGTGCGGTCAGTCTGGAAGGCAATTAGTCAGAGCAATGCAAGATAGTTCTGAAATTCTCATAAAAGGTTTTATAGATGATGATGTTGAACAACAAGGATTCTATATAGATGGTAAAAGAATCTATTCTCCAAGCAATTTGAAAAGAATAATTGAAAAAAAGAATATAACTCTTATTTTGCTTGCTTTGCCATCTATTAATAGAAAGCAAAGAAATTTGATTATTAGAAATTTATCTAAATATAACATTGCTATTCGTACAATCCCTGGAATAGATGAATTAGCAAAGGGTAAAAGCTACACAGATTTTGTTGATTTAGATATAGATGATTTATTGGGGCGGATACAAGTTGAGCCGTTTCAAGAATTAATGAAGAAAAATATTTATAAAAAAACAATTTTAGTAACTGGTGCAGGAGGTTCTATTGGAAGTGAATTATGCCGTCAAATTATAAAATCTGAGCCAGAAAAGCTTTTACTAATAGAAGTGAGCGAATTTGGTCTTTATTCTATTCATTCTGAAATTGAGCAATTGAAGTCATCAAATATAGAAGTTATTCCCTTATTAGGTTCTGTACAAGATATTAAAAGAATGAAAGAAATTATTTCGATTTGGCAGCCTGCGACTATTTATCATACAGCTGCTTATAAGCATGTACCAATTGTTGAATACAACTTAATAGAAGGGCTAAAAAATAATGTTATCGGCACATTTCAGTTAGCTGACATTGCTCAAAAATACCAAGTTTCAAATTTTGTATTTGTATCTACAGATAAAGCAGTTAGACCAACAAATACTATGGGAGCAACAAAAAGATTGGCTGAACTTTGTCTGCAAGCATTCAATAATGAAATTTATAATGAAAATAAAAATAAACTAAAAACAAAATTCTCAATTGTAAGATTTGGCAATGTTTTACAATCTTCGGGCTCAGTAATACCGAAATTTAGAGATCAAATAAGAAAAGGAGGTCCTGTAACCTTAACTCACAAAGAAATAACAAGATATTTTATGACGATTACTGAAGCGGCTCAGTTGGTGATTCAAGCTGGAGCTCTCTCGAAAGGTGGAGATGTATTTGTTTTAGATATGGGGGAACCAATTAAAATTTATGATTTAGCAGTTAAGATAATTGAATTGTCTGGACTCAAAGTAAAAGATTCCAAAAATCCTGAGGGAAGTATTGAAATAACTATAACGGGTTTAAGACCTGGAGAGAAACTTTATGAGGAACTTCTTCTTTCAGAAAATCCCGTAAAAACTAAGCATCCTAAAATATTTAAATCTAAAGAACCATTTATTCAATTTGATGAACTAATTGCTGAAATTAATTCATTGCAAAAACTAATGCAAAAAAATGATTTTGAAAATATAAGGTCTAAACTGAAAAAAATTGTTATTGATTATTCCCCTAGTAGCGGAATTATAGATCACACTTTTATTAAAAAGTGATTTAAATTATTTCTATGATTATAATATCTTAAAATAAGTAATTAATTTTGGGAAATAATAAGTTAATAAGATTTTATGATTTGATAATTTGTACGCTTATGATATTTTTTTTTAGTCCTATCTTTGTAATTGTTTATATTATTTGCTTTTTTGAGTCTGGCAAGCCTTTATTTATCCAAAAAAGGCTTGGTAAAAATAAGAAACCTTTTTATTTAATAAAGTTTAGAACTATGCTTGTCAATACCCCTTCTGTAGCTTCACATCTTGTAAATATTAAATCAGTTACAAAATTTGGCAAGATTATAAGATTACTTAAATTTGATGAGTTACCTCAAATTATCAATGTAATTAGGGGGGAAATGAGTTTGGTTGGGCCTAGGCCATGTCTTCCATGCCAAACTGAATTAATTCAATACAGACAAGATTACGATATTTTTTCAGTAAAACCTGGTGTGACTGGTTTAGCTCAAATTAAAGGAATTGATATGTCAAAACCGGTAATATTAGCAAAGATGGAGAGTAAAATGATTTGTACATATAATCAACTCAACTACTTTAAATATCTATTTTTAACCTTTTATGGTAAGGGTATTGGAGATCGATTAATAAAGAAATAAGGCAAATTTATTATTTATGTAATTTGTTCTTGAGAAATATTGCGAAGACCAGCCAGTAATAACCATACAAGAACACTAATTCTGATATCAAAGTAAAGTATATCGATAATATTAGAAAACAAAATTATAATACAAGCTGAGTACCACCCCCTATCAAAGAAATTTCCTTTTTGAAAATTTATTATTTTAAAATTTGATTCTAGAAAGATATTTCTAAAACTTTTTAAAAGTATAAATAAAACCGTGCCGGATAATAATATTGCTGTAATAACACCATACTGAATTGATATTTCAAGAGGAATACTATGGGAGTGACCAAGGTAAAGTGAATTATTACTATTCCATAGAGAGGAAAAATTGTTGCCTCCCCAACCTAAAAGAGGATTTTGAACAATGTAGTTTATAGATTCTTTCCAAATAGATATTCTGGGATCTGTAGATAGTGCTTCAAAATTAATTTTATTAATAAGTTTAAATGGTATCAAAGGTGTATTTAAAATATAATTTGAAATAAAGTTTAGTAATAAAATAGATATAAATGATAAAAAACTAAATGATAATAATTTAGACTTCAAAGGAATTAAAAAAATAAATGTACCAAGTAGTAGAGCTAATAAGCCATTCCTAGAAGATGTAAATAATATTCCAATTATTACTAAAAAGATTAAAAATAAACTAATTATTTTTTTTAAATTCAAATTTTTGTTTTTGAAGAAAGTGGCATAAAAGATAGGACAAATAGTAGCTAGTGCACAAGCTGTATAATTGGCATTATTAAATAAGCCAGTCATACCCTTCATTCCGATTGTAATTTCTCGTTGATACCAAATAACTAAACCATTAAGGAATTCTAATGGACCATACCAACCAAATAAATATTGACCAAATCCACTTATTAAAATTGGAATCGAACCAAATATTAAACTCATTGAGCAAATAAATCTATCCTTTTTTGTTTTAAGGTAATTTTGAAATCCAAAATAGCAAAAAAATAGTGGGATCCAGTTTATTAAGCTTATAAATGGAGGAGTATAGTATTTTGAATTATAGTCAATTAAAAATTCTTGAGAATTAAATCTAAAAAAATAGCAACTGAAAATCATTAAAAAACTAATTAAAAGAAAAATAAGGTTAATTTTGTCTTTTAGAGGATTTTTTTTAAACAGAAATATGCTTAAGAATAAAGAAAATATCAAAAAAAAAGATGCAACTGCAGGCGCCGAGAATAAGAAAAAAATACCAACATTCAAGGTCAAAAATCCCAATATAAATGGATTTAGTTTTTCTTGATATCTTAAAATGTGCATCAATATAATATTGAATTTAAATTCAATATTTTTACTAGATTAATAATAATCTACAAGATAAAAAAATACTAATTGGAATTTAAATTTATATAGAAAGTTTAATTTATTACTAAAAGATAATTATTTCAAGATGCTTTA
>MDTA01077955.1_pt1 | contig 12279 bp, 16 predicted proteins | sample 811151 | NCBI WGS metagenome assembly MDTA01 (sample SAMN05326648, study PRJNA326480) | marine metagenome | isolation source: seawater | place: Indian Ocean: South | collected 2010
TAGTATTTCAGCGAAAGAATTAGTGGAGCAAATAAGCAAGAAAGTGCCAGCACAGGTGCAAATAGATATGCTTAAAACTACTTTTCCAAATGGCGTTGTTCGAGGTGACGAGTTTGCCATTGGTTCAACAGATGGCGAACAGGGTAAATCATTAAAGATAGATATAAACCCAAGAAGTCCATACTTTATGAAAGGTCAGGACTTTAATGGTGGTATCGGTATCGGTGGCATAGTCAAGATAATGATGGAAGGTCGCAACATGAAACTGCCACAAATCAAGGAAATGTTTGCAGACTATCTTGATGAAGCAAGAAGTTTTGTTCGGGATAGACCAGCGGAAAATCCAGTTAAAAGGCAGATTGATCTTAACACACCATTTGACGCAGAACATAAATATGTAAATGCAGAAGGTACAGTAATTTGTTCGGTTCGTAAGTATCTTGTCAGAGATGGTGCTGGTAATCCAGTCTTGGACACACATGGTAAACCCAAGAAAGAATTTAGACAGTTTACAGGCGACCATCCATATCCTCGTATGCCAGATGTCAGACCATTGTATAATATTCCGAACATTTTAGCATCAGATCAGGTTATATGGGTTGAAGGTGAGAAGTGTGCAGATGTGCTGAATGAAAAAGGTTACACTGCTACTTGTACAATGGGTGGTGCAGGTATGCTTACAAAGAAGTCTGCATCACAGTATGACTTCTCGCCTTTGCAAGGCAAGGAACTTATATTGTGGCCAGACAATGATACTGCAGGTAGAAAGGTTGCAGAACTTGTTCAAGAGCTGTCACTCAACGCAGGTGTAAGGTCAGTAAAGATATTAACACCACCAAGAGGTAAGCCAGAAAGATGGGATGTGGATGATGCAGTCAACGAAGGTTTTGATATTAATAACTTTCTGCAAACGCCATCTACATCTGTAAAGCATAATATTAATCTATTAGATGACAGTCTGCTGATCTCAAGATTTGTCGGTGATGCTCCAATACAGAAGTTTATTGTAGAAGATACATTTCCTATGGGTGTGCCGATTATACTGTCTGCCGCAGGAGATGCAGGTAAAGGTATGTTGACGTTGGATTTAGCAATGAAAGTAGCATCTGGTACGCCAATGCAGAAATCTTTCGGTGGCACAGTTTCGGAGTTCGGTAATGTTGTAGTGTTTACGGCTGAGGATGACGAGGCAGAAATGCACAGACGTATTGAACGTCTTGATCCAGATGATAAAAGATTTCACTATGAGAACGAGTTGCGAATTGTATCGCTGCCGAATGTCGGTGGGGTGTTTCCTATATTGCAAAGCGTACATGGTGAACTGACAACATCAGAAGAGTTTGAACGTATATATGAGCAGATACTTCATATGTCTAATCTTAAACTTATTATCTTTGATCCGTTAGCATCATTTGTACACGCAGATGTGAACTCTGATCCAGCGTCTGGAGCTGCTCTAACTGGATTAATGTCCAAGATGGGTTCGGAGACTAGTGCATCAATAATGATGTGTCACCATATGACAAAGGTAAAAGACGACACAGTTATATCAACACCAGAACAAGCTCGGAATTTGATTAGAGGTACGTCTGCACTTGTTGATGGTGTTCGGTGTGCATTTACTTTATGGCAGTTAGATGAAGGATCGGCAAAGAAGCGTTGCAAGGAACTGAACATAGATTATCAACGTAATCGGTGTTTTGACGGAGCAGTTGTTAAGTCTAATGGGCCAGCAAATCGCACAATCCGTAGATTTGTTCGGGATATAAATACAGGATTATTGGTTGATCGAACTGAAGATATCGAACAATTGAACATAGGAACTAACAGAGATTTACGCAAAAATGTTCTGTTTAACTGGATTCGTGACTGTGAATATGGTGGTCAAGCCCTATGCCAACAGGGAGGTGCAGATTCGTTAATTATGAGAATGGACGATTCCAACGCACCCCAGGAGTTGTTCGGTTTGTCGCAGCGAGTTCTGGATGGTATTGTCAGAGAGTTAATTACTGATGGCAGAGTAGATAAATATAGTTTTTCTACTGCTGGTGGTCGTAAATGGCTTGGCACTATCAATGGCCCAATGAGTCGTGGCGAATACCAAGCACAGACTGCAAGAGACAACATAAATTAATTGTGGATAGATGGGAAAACGATCTGACTTTGAAAGAAAACCTAGAGACTTCTATCCTACTCCCTTTGAGGCAGTAGAACCTCTCATTAAACATCTTCCTAGACAGTTTGGATTTGCAGAACCATGTGCTGGTGATGGTGCATTATGTGGTCACCTAGAACATTATGGTGGTGTTTGTATGTGGGCAAGTGATATAGAACCACAACACAAAGGTATACATAAAGAAGACTATGAAACTATAGGAGAACTGGAATGTCTCGAATCGGACTTTATAATTACAAATCCGCCGTGGGATAGAAAGATTTTGCATCCTATGATTGACCATTTCCGAAAAATACGTCCGACTTGGTTACTATTTGATGCAGATTGGATGCATACTAAACAAGCATCTCCTTACTTATTTAATTGTGAAAAGATAATAAGTGTCGGGAGAATCAAATGGTTTGGTAACATGACAGGTAAAGATAATTGTGCATGGTACTTATTCACGGATGACTATAGACCATTACAAGAAACAGGATTTTATGGGAGACAGTAATGAAAAAGATATGTTTTTATTTATTTTATTGACATAAGGAAATACATTGCCTATATGTTATATAAATTAATTATTTTATGGAGAAAATAAATGAGTAGAGATAAGGCAATCAAAGTTTATACGAAAAATCGTAATGCTTTAGAAAAAATTTATAAGATTAAAAAAGTCAAAGATAAATCTTGGTTAGATTTGCATAATTCGATTGTAGATTTAAACTCAGATTATATTTTTTATGAAGAACGAAATGGAGATGATACAATCATTACTCAAGGAGTAGTATCATCTTATATTGCTAAAGAAATGGGAGATTTAAAATGAAATTAATCGTGTCAAAGGTAAATGATAACGTAGCATCTGTTGAATTAGATAATGGTTTAACTGTGTGCGTAGATAATTCGACAAGAGAAAGCATTGTTCATATCTTTGGTGATGATAGTAAAGGTCATCCTAATGCTCTAGGTGAAGATGCATCATGCGAGTTTAAATTAATTGATGGTGTAATTTGTGAAAATAGTTTTCCATCAAATGTTGAAATTAAAAGGAGAAAATAAATGAGTACATATTACAGACCAAGCGAACCAATTGCTATTAGTGAGATTGAAGAAAAGTGTAAAGATGATTTTAAGGTTCTTTACAGATATGACGATCAAGATGGTCAATGGTTCAGAGATAATGATGGTAACTTTTTACATTTTGCATTGAATGAAGATAAAGAAGTTATCGACATTTTTCGTTATGGTGGCAACAATCCCGAATTTATTCTTGATACTTTGTCCAATCGTTTTGATGTTTCTATCATTAGTGAATATGATGAAGACTATGAGGATTATGCAGATAAGGATACACCAGTTTCTGCAATTAATCTATTTCATCTGTATGGAGAGGGAGGTAATGCATAATGCCAGCAAAAGTCACTGTTTGTTTTGAGTTACCAAATGAGCAACGAGATACTCTGCTAGATTTGGTTAGGAATAGATTGTATCTTCTTGAGAACAGGGAGGTCAACGAATTTGACCAAGATCATTCTGATCACGAGGAGATTATTGAATTGAAAAAAATTGAACAGACATTAGAACAAGAGTTATAGGGTGGTAGACATAAGTTTTCCATTCAAGGCAAGTAGGTATGTCTTAACTATGAATCACGAATTTAAATTTGCCCTAAAGGTTATTATACTAAATTTATTTTATGTGCAAAAGATCGTGTCTACCTTAATCATTTGCGATCAAATTCATAGATTACCTACATTTACCATAAAAAGGCTCGTTTTAAGAGCCGTCAGAGGGGTAGAAAGATATGTCCGTGTATGTTTGTACCCCTGGTTTTTTGTTATTAGGAGTTAATTATGAAATCAATTAATAAGAGTTGGCAAGATTTAAGAATTGCAGCAATCAATAGAATTTCTAAAAAAAGAAATTTACCTAGTAATCCTGATAGTCCGTATTGGGATGAATATTGTAAAATTATGGACAGTAGTCACTGTAAAAATAAAAAAGAATACAAGGAGAAATACAAGAATGACTAAATTTTCAGATGAGTTTAAAGAAGAGGTCAAAGATTTTTGGCAAGATAACAGAGGTAAAGTCAAAGGCAAAGAAGTTACTGGTGTTCATATGAAAAGAATGACAGAGAAAAAATTTAGTATGCAAGATGTGGCAGATCATTTTGGTTTGACCATTTCACAAGCTAACCGAATTGTTTATGTAAAAAAGGGAGATTGAAAATGACTTTGGTTAAAAGAATTGATATGGCACTTCATGTGCAAGAATTGTGTGCCAAGAATGGCATTACTGTTAGTTATGTTCCGTTAGATGACAGAAGACCTTTTTACTGTGCTAACAGAGTTAGGAACAGTATTACTATTAGACCTACAAAGAACACTGGATACTATGTTTCTGCTTTGCATGAGATTGGTCACTTGATTGGCCCTAATCAAAGTAGTAGGAATGACAGGTTCGAGATGGAAGTAGGTGCATGGAAGTATGCTATGGCTACTGCTATTGTATGGACAGATACTGCTACAAGAGTAATGAAGAAAGCGTTGAAGTCATATGGCATGAAAGAACAACATTGGGATAATATTTATCTTGAATGTATCAGATATGCAAAATCACAAAACGAACAATTTGTTGGCGATCCTGTTGCCAATGCGTCTTAATGTTGCTAAAGGTATAGTTATGGGTGAGGTAATAGCATTTCCTATAGGCAAAAACAAAAAGCTACAGGAAGAGTTGCTTTTTGCACAGAAGTTACGTTGTCCTGAATGTAATAAACTTAAAGAAGATGATTGGTTTATTACTTATAATGATAATACGTATATATGTGTGGATTGTAGCTATGAACAAGGTGAAAAATGATTAATCTACTTACCACTTACCAAGTTACGGCGGTAAGTAGATTTGGTGGTAACTTGCTAAGTCATTGTTTTTATTACTTGAATAAGAAAGTGGTTACGGAGGTTACATCTTACTATGGTAAGTTAGTTATGGGTGTTAAGTCATTGTTTTTATTGCTACTTACCAACTTACCACGACTTACCCCCTATAGGGGGTATAGGGGGGTGGTAAGTAACCACCACCTCCCCCTATATATTTTCATAGCGAAAAGGAGCTGAAATGGTCAATGTCGCTGAACCATTAACGAAAGAACAAACTAAAGCTGGTTGGAAACGATTAACTGCAAAACAACAGAAATTTCTTGATCTGTTTTTTTATAAGGACTTAACACAGACTGGAGCGGCACGAGAAGCTGGATATAGCAATCCATCTGTAGATGCCGTTAGATTACTGCGTAATCCAGTTATTCAAGAGCGATACCAAGAGATGAGATTAGAAGCTAACGCTAAGTTCGGTGTAACGATTGAAAAGTCGGTACGTGACCTTTTGAAGATGCGTAATGATGCTTGGCAGAGTGGTCGTATCGGTGAAGCAATTAGAGCTGAAGAGCTGCGTTTAAAGGCGACAGGACTACTTGTTAACAAATCTCACGTAATGCACGAGGATATGAATGGGCTTACTAGGGAGCAAATCGTTGAGAAACTTAACGAATTTAAATCATTAGCGGAAAATAGAATGAAGAACGTAACGCCCAATGAAGATGTTCGGATTGAGATAGTCAATAATAGCGTAGAAGACGCAAATCACACAAAATAACCCCGTTTCGGTGTTTAGACGCTGACTTCGGTCTTCGGACTCGGTGTTTTTCGGACTGATCGGAGCTTCGGACTGCCAATTTGTTCGGATTATCGGACTGATCGGACTGATTGGGCTGGCCCTGCTGTCCGAGCTACAGGACAAATTGTTCGGTTTATTTTCGGACTCCAATAACTCGTACAATTGTTCGGACTCTTCGGACTTCGGACTTGACATTCTTCGGATTCGTTGGTAATCGGACTATATCAACTCGTATTTCCTCCGAGATAAACTGGGCCAGCAACTGTGCTGGCTCTTTTTTGTTGGTTGGCGTTGCGGCCAGCGGCCAATAAACTGAACAATTGTTCGGTTTATCTGCTGCCCAACCAGGAGACGCTGCAAAAAAAAACCAGGCCGAAGCCTGGTTTTTGTTTTAATCCGAACAATTTGCATTATGCGTATTGGGTGTAATCCTGCAAGCTGTCCGAGTAGTGCGACCAACCCAACGCATCATAGAGATGAGATGGATTTAAGCCGAAATTGTTGTAACCAATCAAGATGCTTGTAAAATATTCTCTTGATGGTGGAAAAATTTCTGTGGTGTTCATTCGATAGGTAAGAATACCATTAATATATTCTTTTCTATAAAGTTCTCTTTTAACACCTTCATAAATATCTAAAGTTGCTTCGCAATCTTCGGTGATTTCCCAGACCCCAACAGGTAACAATGAATCGGAATCTTTTGTCGGTTCAATGTCTGCAACACCCCTAAATACTAATCTATAGTTAGGGAGGTAGAAACTACCTAGTTGCCGAGCCTTTGGACATCTTTGTTTCATTTGAGCGAGGTTCAAATTTGAACCATACGCCATATATAATTTATTCAAAATAAAATCCTTTTTTTATTGACAATAGGCAATGTATAGCCTATATATATAATATAGTCAATTAAAAAATGGAGAAATTTAAAAATGAATATTTTTAAACATAAAATTAAACTAGATAAAGAATTATCTAATTCTCTTGAAGATCGTTTAGGAAATACTTTTGAAGGAGATTATTTAATTGCTTATTCTGATAAAAAAGATTTCAACACTAAAAAAGATAATTTTTTCTTTATTCAACAAAAAGATAATAAATTTTATCTTGATTTAGAAAGAAGCACTTTTGAAAGTGTTGATTTAAAGCCTTTAGAAAATGACTTGATGGATTGGATGGTTGAAGTCGGTTTTTGTGAAAAGGTAAATTTAATTAATGGAGAAAACTAAAATGGAATATAATAATTTAAAGATGAAAGTCATTAATCAATTAAATATTAATGATGAAGAAGAGTTAAAGCAAACTTTTACAGATATTACTAATAGCCCACATGGTGCAAGTGGTGGATTTAATGGTTTCTTTCATTACATTGATACTTGTAAATTTGCTCGAGATAATATCAAAGATATTTTTGATTATGCAGTAGAACAAGCCGAGCAGTTAGGAGAGGGAGTTTATAAAATGATTTCCAATTTTAATTGTCTCAATGATATGAACGTGAAAGAAACAGAGGTTGCTTCAACAATTCACTTAGCACTTAAAGGAGTTGAAGACGATCAAGGTATTGAAACCCAGATCTTAAATGCTCTTTCATGGTATGCATTAGAAGAAGTCGCCAGAACGGAGGTTGATCATTACGGAATTTAAATTGGGTTCGGACTTGTTCGGATTAGGGGAGCTTTTAGCTCCCCTTTTTTTTTGCCAGCAAGCTGGCCCCAACTGTTTGTTGGGTGCAAATAAATCGAACAATTGTTCGGATTGTTGGTTGGGCACAGGAGGACACCCAACATTTTCGGATTCGGACTTCGGACTTCGGACTTCGGATTCGGACTTCGGATTCCTGTTAGTAGCAGCACAACTCAAAAATGAGTCAAGCCCAATTTAAAAATTGTTCGATTTATTTAAAAAAAAATTCAATAATCTGCTGCTCTTGATTGTTATATATATGTAAATTATTTACAAATTGTTCGATTTAATTATTGCAATGCATTGCATAAAATGCGATAAAAGAGTATTAGAAACTTTTATAGGAAAATTTAAAAATGGTTAATATACAAAAAAACTTATATAATACTTATCAATTTAATAATAGGGGATTTGGTTTAGAATTAGAATTTGCATTTGGTAATATTGCAGATGATAATATTACTAGATCAGAGAGAAGATCAATCAAAGAAGAAGCATTAAATCTTGCTTGTGATCTTGCAGAACAACATCAAGACATTTTCAAAGGTCTTAGAGTTATGTATGATGGTAGTGCAAAAGTGGCAATTGAAATTGTATTTCCCATTTTATTTGATCATCAAAATGCATGGAATTATATTTCAGATATACTTTCAATATTAAAAGAAAATGGTTTTTCTGTTGCAACAGATAATGGTATGCATATGCATATTTCAACACATAAAGCACTTGAAACAGATAAGGCAGAATTAATTCAAAAATCAATCAATCATCAAGCAAGTTTAATTACAAGACATAATGATGCTTATGGTTATCAGACAATTGATTTCAGAAATGATTTTTCTGCACCATCTGATTTATTTCAATACAATACTGAAATGGAATTTGAATTAGTTAAAGATGTAATGCTTAGATATGCACTAGGTCTAAATCATATTCAAAAAGTTCTACCATCATCAAGAACAAATAATACTTTTTGTGAAACACATAAAATGACAGAGAGCAGAATAAATTCTACCTCATCTATTTCTGATCTTACATTTGGAAAATTTACGGCAGTTAATCTTATGACATTTTCAAATGGTACTATTGAATTTAGACAAGCTTTAACAACATTAAATGTTGATAAAATTATTGTATGGTTCAGATTTCTAGATAATCTTATACGATATTCTGATACTAGAAGATTAACCAGAATTTCAGAAACTGTTTACAATGTGCCTAATAGTTTAAGACCATATTTAACAAGATCAAATACTAGACAAGAATTATTATATAATGAGTTATATAATTCTAATAATGAAATAGGTATTCAAACGAACCAATTAATGGACATGTTTGGTCTTACATCACAATCAATCAGAAGATTAATTTCAGATATACATTCAACATTTAACAGAAATCAAATTAATTCAGATGATTTTTTAATCACGCATACATTTAGAGAAAATGGTAGTTCATATGGTGATGGTATTACAAATACATCTTATCAAATTGTTAAACAAGTAAACAGAAGTTGTTCTGTTGAATTATTACCATTAAATAGAATAGGTCTTGAAAGTATATTTGCAGATTTAGATGATGATACGTTTGCATTTTTACATCAAGCAAAAACAAATAGATTAATGAGGATTTAACTCATTAATCTATACCTAAAGATTAATATATAAAATCGGTCATTAACTTTAAATAGTTAATGACCTTTTTTTTATTTTTTGATTGAGAAAATCTTTTCTCAGTTTTCCTCAAACGCTCCCAATGATTTTGAAACAGGCACTTGAAAAATTTTTTTTAAAAATTATTTGACAATTTAGGCAATACATTTCATAATATAAAAAATGGAGGTAAATATGAAAACATTTGAACTAAAATATGGAGATGTTGAGAGGTTTGAGGCTAATGATGCGTCAGATGTCGTTAAGGTTCTCCGAAGAAATCATTGGTTTCCTGCAGATAGTGAGGAAACCTTCCTAAGACAGGCTGCAAGAACAGCGAGTACCTGGTCGGGAAAGAGCATTTCCTTTGACAGTCCAGCATCATTTGCAAAAGACTTGATGAAAGCTGGTATGTTGAAGGAGATCACGTCTTGAAAAAGAACAAAGACTACTATAGTGATTGGGGATCAGAAGATTTAAAGCAATTTAGATCGAAATTAGGTGTCACGCAGGCAGTAATGAGTGAAAAACTTGGTCTTAGCTCAAGAATGTACCGATACTACGAGAGTGGCAACATGAAAATATCAAAATATTTAGAGTATGCTGTGAGGTGGATCGTGGAAAAAAGTAATTTATCAAGAGAAACAAAGAAAGAACTTGAAAACTTGAGCAATTTTGACAAAGAACGCATGACTAAACTGCGTGATGCTATAGAAAGTCTTGTTATCAATGGTTCAAAGAGCTATCCCAAAGGGGGAAAAGAGTGGGATAACGACTATATAAGACGTGTTTTGTCTCAAACGCTCAAAGAATTTGATATTGTTCTATTAAAAAACTAATACATGGGTTGTCAAAGGGTTTTTTTTAATGTAGTTTTTTGAAAAAACCTTTTTTAGGAGTATTTTTGATGAATCAGCCTGTACCTCCAGCACCAACTCCGTTAAATATGCGAGTTAGTCCAGAAAACAGAGCGAAATTTACTGGATTTTTAGAGGGAGTGAGGTCAAAAGCCGTAACATCACAGATGCCTCCTCCAATGCCGATGCAACCAGGTATGATGCCACAAAGTCAGGCTATGGGTATGCCACCTATGCCACCACAAGGCATGATGCCACCCATGCAACCCCCTATGCAACCACCTATGATGCCGCCAAGACCTATGAATATGGGTGGTATGGTGGATGTTTTTGATCCGAGATATATGAATGAGGGTGGTTTTGTTATTTCCACTGATGATTCTGGTAAAATAGCAACCAGACCTGTCTTTGATGAGAATAAAGGTCGTATGGTATCGCAGATACTGTCTCGTGACATGGTTAAAGACATGGTAGATAAGGCTGAAACTCCATCTTTAGGTGAGATTATCTCAGAGCAGATTATTTCAGAAAAGATATTAGACAACGCACAAAGAGCAGATGACTCATTGAAAGGTGTTCCTGATTTCACAACAACGACTGTTGAGCCTGAAACTGTCACTATTTCATTGCCAACACCAAAGCCTAAAATTCAACTTCCAATGTCAAAGCCTAAATTCAGTGATATTGAATTGCCTGTTTCAAAGCCTAGAATAACTACAACAGGTGATATTGATCCTTTCAGTTATTTTGACGAGGAAGGGCCAGATCAGTCTTTGACTTTTGAAAAACTTACGAAGCCTTTTGTAAAACCTAAATTAAATGTTGCTAAGTTAATAAAAGGTTATGATGATCCTGAAGAATTAAGGGATAGTGCTGAGTATAAAAACATTATTGACGATCCACAGATAGCAGATTTAATATTAGGCAGAGGTGATGCCGTCTTTGACACACCGACTTTAGGTAACTTGAGCCGTAATGTGATGGCAAGAAGACTAATTGAAGATGACCCTCCTCCTATTTCAGACAGTATGCCCGATAGAGCCATTGGTTTATTAGATAAATTGTATAATCCTGGTTTACAGGCTGATGAAGAAGAAGAAGGTCTTGGTTTATTAGCTCAGTTTTTAAATTTATTCCGTCCTCAGTTTACAACAGAGTCAGCAGGTTTTGAAGAGATTGATGGTACTGAAGAGTTCTCTCCGTCTACAGCATTGAGATCAGATAGATTTGGCGATGGTGGTATTATGAGTAAACTTAATTTCAGTAGAAATCAACTTCCTCAAGGGTTTAGAGCTGGTGGTGTTGCTAAAGACAAATATGAAGATAGAGGTAGTTTTTCTAGTAACATAAGTGGTAATGTTGGTGGTCGTGCTGAAGAAGTAGTAGATAGGTATAACAGAGCGTCTAGCCCAAAAGTAAAAGAAATGATTATTAACAGAGCTGGTTCTGAAGTTGAACCTATTGTTAGAGGGATGTTGGGTGATTATGATCCAGGTTCTGCTGGAGATGAGATGGGCAGTGAACATTCTATTTTTGCTGATGATTTTGAACAAGCTAAAAATTTAATTAACATGAAAAAGATAGGTGATCCATCTTATGGCGGTGGCGAAGGCCAGTTATCAGGAAGTTTTACAAACTATCCTGGTGGAGAAGGTTACAGAGAATTAGTACAAAGTGGTACTCCTGTAGTTCCTTCATTAGCTGAAAGGGGTCAAAATTTACAAGAAGGTTTTGAATCAGCTTATGGTGTTGATGTTGCAAATGATCCTTTTAAGGCTATGCAAACAAGAATAAACGATCCTATGTATCAAGATTTTTTAAAGGCACAAGACAGTATGTTTGCACCTTATGCAAATAAATTAGGTAGTTTTATGGGATATGATGATCCATTTGATTTATATAAAGCAACACAAGCTACAGATGCTGCATATTTTGAAGGTCAAAAAGATAGAAAACGTGATCAAGACAGAGTAGCGGCAAAGTTAGCAGAAGAGCAGAGACTGCGTGACATGATACAAGGTATGTTGCCACCAACTGCAGCAACAACGCCTACACCACCAATGGTAGGTTTACCAGATGCACCTGTCGCTGATCCTGTTGAACCTGATTATGGCAGTGTCGTTGTTGAATCAGATAGAGTACCAGGCTTTGATGTAGGTAACATTTCGCCTTATCCACAGTTTAAGATGCCGACAGAGTACACACCTATTTTCCCGACATCTTTGTCAGCGAATTATTTTAA
>MDTA01055020.1_pt1 | contig 12277 bp, 12 predicted proteins | sample 811151 | NCBI WGS metagenome assembly MDTA01 (sample SAMN05326648, study PRJNA326480) | marine metagenome | isolation source: seawater | place: Indian Ocean: South | collected 2010
AAATTGGCGGAACCGTAGGTGATATCGAATCCCTTCCGTTTCTCGAAGCCATTCGTCAGATTCCATACGATGTGGGTAAAGAAAACTGTATCTATATTCACCTCACGCTGGTTCCCTACATCAAGACAGCGGGTGAAGTGAAAACGAAACCCACTCAGCACAGTGTCAAAGAGCTTCGTAACATTGGTATCTCTCCAGATATCTTGCTCTGCCGCTGCGAAGCTCCACTCACGAAAGCCGTTAAGTCCAAGATTTCACTCTTTGGCAGTGTTGGTCTCGACAGTGTTTTCAGTGCAGTCGATGTACCGACCATCTATCAACTCCCCATCGCTCTGCACCAACAAGGGCTCGACGATAAAATTGCCGAACTCCTCAATATTTGGAGCCGAGCACCAAGTCTCGACCGGTGGCAGCGCGTGGTTGAAGGCGCCCTAAATCCGAAGAGCCAAGTGACCATCGCCATTGTTGGTAAATACGTCGAGCTCGTAGACTCCTACAAGAGTCTGCATGAGTCCCTGATTCATGGTGGACTTTCTCACAATACCAAAGTGGAGCTGGACTATATCGACAGCGAAGCATTGGGAGCAGGTGAACCAGAAGCCCTTGAACGTTTACGCTCAGCCCAAGGGCTCCTTATTCCCGGCGGATTTGGTGAACGCGGCGTAGAAGGTAAAATCAAAGCGGTTGAAATTGCCCGTAAAGAGAAAATTCCGTTTTTCGGAATCTGCCTCGGACTTCAAATTGCAGTGATTGAATACGCGCGAAACGTAGCCGGCATTGCTCATGCAACCAGCCAAGAGTTTGATGACCAAGCAGCCGATCAAGTCATCGCAATTATGGAAGACCAAGTAAGCGTCAAAGAAAAAGGTGGCACCATGCGATTGGGCGCCTACCCATGTAAGCTTACGGAAGGAACCCTTTCCAAAAAGCTTTATGGCCGCGAAGAAATCAGCGAGCGGCACCGTCACCGCTTTGAGGTGAACAACAAGTACCGTCCTCAATTGATTGAGAATGGACTTGTAATTGCCGGAACTTCGCCCGATGATCATCTTGTTGAAATGGTTGAGCTCAAAGACCATCCGTTCTTTGTCGCTTGCCAGTTTCACCCGGAATTTAAGAGTAAGCCTTTTGAGCCTCATCCAATTTTTGAAGGGTTCATTGGCGCAGCTGTTGAACTTTCAGCCACTCAGGACAACGCTTAGGCACCATGTTTAGCAAACCCGCACCCAGCATCGGCACCCTCAATACAATTGATGCAATCGTATTTGATTGCGACGGAGTTCTCACCGACCGCGGGCTTTTCTACGATGAAACAGGACGCCGAATCTTGCGCTTTGATGCGCGGGACGGTTTTGGAATTGCTCTCTGGTGCCGTTCTGGTCACAAAGCATCCATTTTATCTGGTCGTCCCATCGATGTTGCATCTCAACGGTTCACAGAACTGGGTATGGAAATGCTCGCCGGTAAATGCCACGACAAACGCAAGGGTCTCACAGACCTTTGCGAAAAGTGGGGTGTGGACCCAGAACGCTTGGCCTATGTTGGCGATGACTTGCCAGACCTTGCTGCCTTTTCCGTAGCCGGTTTGAAGATCGCGGTTAAAGATGCAGCCTTTGAAATTCTCAATGCCGCTGATTGGATTCTTCATGCCAAAGGTGGCCACGGTGCGGCAAGAGAAGTGTGTGAAACAATCTTAAAGGCACGTGGGACCTGGCAATCTTGGATAGAAAAAAACCGCTGACCCCTAATTAGGCTATGAACCAAGACGACCTTTTAAACGCGCCGCTGCCTGAACGCTGGTCAACCAAGCAACGCCTCAAGAATACCATCATTGTCAAAGTCGTCACCCAAGCATTTAAAGTGTTTGGTTCTATCCCACTCGATTCTCTTTATAAGTTTATGCGCGGCCTATCCAAACTGGCCTTTATAGTCGCCGCCTCAGATCGCAATCGCGCCATTGCCCAAATGCAGCAAGGTTTAAAGATCTCAGAAACTCAGGCACGGGCACTGACCCGCTCCATGTTTGAGCACCTCGGCAAAGTCGGTATGGAGTGGATTCATAAAGACAAACTCCTGGAAGAACACCCGGACCTACAGCTTAGCGAAGAGCACAGATTGTTATTCGAAGAAGCATTGGCCGAAAACAATGGGCTCGTGGCTATCACCGGACACATTGGAAACTGGGAATTACTCGCTCAAATGGTGGCCAAAGCTGGCTTTCCGGTGGTGAGCGTTGCCCGACCAACCTATGACCCAAGGCTAACCCGATGGGTGGACCAATTACGCAGTACCCAAGGTATGAAAGTTTTATGGCGCGGAACCTCAAGCAGTCCCAAGGAAATCCTTAAGGTATTTCGCGACAACCAAATACTGGGCATGCTCATCGACCAAGATACCAAGGTTCAATCCGCATTCGTTCCGTTTTTTGGTAAACCAGCATCCACTCCAACCGCTGCGGCTACCCTCGCGCTGCGCAAAAAGACACCCATCATCATTGGTTGGCTCCACCGCACCGAGCAAGGCTTCAAAACACACTTTGAGCGTTACCATTATCCCACAACGCAAGATCAAGAAGCCGATGTGCTCCAAATTACATCACACGTTACTCAACGGCTCGAATTTGCTATCAGGCAATATCCAGAACAGTGGGTCTGGTTGCACAAACGTTGGAAAACCCGTGAAAAAGCAGTAAATGAAAAAGAGATTGAATCGTCATAGAACTGAAATGAGATACGCATGATTGGCTCACTCATACTGCTCACCATGTTGGCCACAACGGAACAAAGCCCTATTGTGTTTCGTTGCGATAGCATGGAAGTAACCCAAAGCCCCGCTCGCAGTCGATGCCAGGGCAATGCCATAGCCATGCAAGAAAACATTCTCATATGCTGTGACGCTTTCGTCACCAAAGCAGACACAGATTGGCAATGGCAGAGCCTGCATTGTGTAGGAGACGTCCGCGCACAACGTGGCAGCGAATTAGCATGGGCACAAGAAGCGATTTTCCAGATTAAAGCTGAAACATTAACCCTAAAGGGCACTCCACTCTTACAACGTGGGAAAAGTCTCATGCAGGGTAAACAAATTATCATTGAGCAAGAATCGAATAAGGCCCGAATCGTTAAGCCCCAAGGGATTATGCATCACACCCCTGAAAAATTTGTATCCACACAATCGGCTTCGAAAAAACTTCCCAATCAATGCCCACTGCCCCAACGTCCCAAAAAGGCTCTTCAGTGAACAAAAAACTACGAGCCAAGCAACTGTGCAAAAGCTACAAGGGCCGTCAAGTTGTCAAAGAGGTTTCCTTCGAAGTGCAACCGGGCGAAGTCGTGGGCCTATTGGGTCCTAACGGCGCCGGCAAAACGACTTCTTTTAATATGGTTGCCGGACTCGTCAGAGCAGATGCCGGTGAAGTTCATTTAGGCGAAGCAAAGCTAAGTGGTCTTCCGCTCTACAAACGCGCTCGACTTGGACTGGGTTACCTACCTCAGGAACCCACCATTTTTCGGGGTCTTTCGGTTCTCGAAAACTTCATTGCGGTTTACGAGGCATTGGGTCACGACCGAAAAAACACAAAGCAGAATGCACAAGAAATGGTTGAACGCTTCAACCTCCAGCATGTGGCCCATAATCTCGGCAGTCAGCTATCAGGCGGAGAACGCAGACGCGTTGAAATGGCCCGAACACTTATTCCAAAACCAGCGGTCATTTTACTGGATGAACCCTTTGCCGGCGTTGATCCTATTGCCGTGGGAGATATTAAGAAATTTATTTCTCAAATGGCCGCCAGTGATATTGGCGTTTTGATCACCGATCATAACGTTCGAGAAACATTAGGGATTTGCCAACGTTCCTATATTCTTGCCGACGGTAAGATCTTAGTTTCCGGAACACCCCAAGAAATTGTAGCCAACGACGTGGCGCGTCGAACCTATCTAGGCGAAAACTTTAATCTTTAAGTTGGCATCAAACCTGTCCAGGAGTTTGGCTCCTTTGGATGATTGGGATAATATCCTTTAAGCATGGCAATTCAGCTTAAACTACAACAGAAAATGTCTCAGCAGTTGGTGATGACTCCCCAGCTGCAGCAAGCCATTAAACTTCTTCAACTCGGACACCTCGAGATCGCAGAAGAGCTGCGTAAAGAACTCGAAGAAAATCCAATTTTAGAAGAACGCCAAGATGGCATGGACGATGGAATGAGCGATGTCGATAGCCTCGACACCAGCATTCGTTCTGACAGCGCTGAAACTGAACCAGCTAAAGCCGCCGAAGCACCGGACCCCAAAGATACCGCACAAGCCGAGCTTCTTTCGGATATGGGTAAGACACTCGAAGAAAATCAATCCACACCGGAGCCAACGGCCAAAGAAGTTGAAAAGGACGTCGACTGGGATAACTACTCCGATTACGAGTACGCTCTGCCTTCGACTGCCACGCATGGCAGTGCTGATGACTTACCGTCCATTGAAGCAACCGTAAGCGCACCAACCGGACTCGTGGAACACATGAAGTTCCAGATTCAAATGGCAGACTTCTCCGAAATCGCCAGCGCCATCGCAATCTTGTTGGTTGAGGAACTCAATGAAGATGGATACCTCCCTGAAGACTCCGTAGATACCGTTCTTGAAGAACTCGAAGAGTATGGAGTCACAAGAGACCAGATTGAAAGTGTCGTCATTGACCTCCAAAACTTTGAACCCACAGGAGTTTGCAGCTTTACCATTCGCGACTGCCTGCTCAAGCAAATTCAAAGTCAAACGAACCCAGATCCTATTGCCGTCGAAATCATCGATAAATATCTTCCCGAGGTAGAAAAACGGCAATTTGATAAGATTGCTAAAAAACTTAAAATCTCACTCGAAGAAGTTGGTGAATCTTTTAAGCTTATTGGGCAATTGGAACCACGCCCCGGCAGCGCTTACAGCAGCCGCCAAGCTCAATACGTGGCTCCCGATATCTACGTTCGCAAAGTTAACGGAGAATGGGTTATCTCACACAACGAAGAAGGTATTCCCAAACTGCGAATCTCTGGCTATTACAAGACGGCAATGGGTAAGAGCGGCGGTGATACCAAAGCTTACCTGCAAGATAAGATGCGCAGCGCTGCTTGGTTGATTCGCAGCATTCATATGCGTCGCCGAACTCTGCATAAAGTCATGGAAAGTATTCTGAAATTCCAAGCCGACTTTTTTGAAATTGGGCCAACCCATCTTAAGCCATTGATTCTCAAAGATGTAGCTGAAGATGTAGAGATGCACGAGTCAACCATTTCTCGGGTTACAACGAATAAGTACGTTCACACGCCCCGAGGAACCTTTGAACTGAAATATTTTTTCAACTCGTCCATCAACAGAACCGGTGGAGATACCATTGCTTCCGAATCGGTGCGTAATCGTATTGAAGAATTAATATCTAACGAAAATCCAAAGAAACCGCTTAGCGATCAAGCACTCGTTAAAATGCTGCAGGAATTTGATATCAAAATTGCTCGAAGAACCGTTGCCAAATATCGAGAGATGCTGAAGATCCCGCCTTCTTCTAAACGAAAACAGGTGTTCTAAAGCGAGCTTCTAAAAGCTGTAATCTACCAATAGAACTCGAAAGAATAAGTTGAGGATCCGCCATGAAACTTTCGGACTTTCTCTCTCCAGAACGCGTCCTGGCAAATATTGAATCCACCACTAAAAAAGATGCGCTCAAAGAAATATCGGAATTTGTATCCAACGTAGAAAAAGAAGATGTGCTAAGTGCAAAGCATTTATTCAACGCCATATTAGATCGAGAAGAATTAGGCTCCACTGGAATCGGCGATGGCGTTGCCATTCCCCACGCAAAGATTCACGGGCTAAAAAATTTATGCGCTTGTTTTGCACGGTCAAACCATGGCGTAAACTTCGAAGCCATTGACAGTCAGCCCGTTCGACTCATCTTTATGTTGCTTGTGCCAGAAAATTCAGCGGGACTGCATCTGAAAGCTTTGGCTAGGATCTCACGGGTACTCAAAGAGCGGGACTTTCGCGAACAACTCATCGCGGCCAAGGATAGCCAGGAACTCTACGATGCTTTCATTCAACAAGACAATCTAAACTAAACGAGGAAACCCATGATTGCGGTTAACGCGATACACGAAGACCAAAGCTTTAATCTGGAAGTAAGTCTGATTGCAGGCCGAAATGGATTAGACCGCGTCATTGAACACCCTCGCGTTCAAAAGCCCGGCATTGCATTGGCCGGATACATTGATTCGATACGGCCCAACCGGGTGCAGGTTCTTGGTAAAACAGAGATTAACTATCTTGAAAGCTTAAATGCTGAGGATCGGGTGAAGTCTCTAGATGGTCTCTTTGCAAGAAACATTGGGTGTATCACAGTCACCACAGCCTTAGAATTACCTGACGAGCTGATCAAAGCAGCTGAGCAATACAACGTCCCACTCTTTTTAACTCGGCTCGTGTCCAGTGTCTTTATCAACCGAATCAACTCATTTCTTGATGAACACTTGAGTCCAGAAGTCACCGTGCACGGTGTTCTTATGGATGTCTTTGGCGTTGGTATCCTAATTACGGGTCACAGTGGAATCGGTAAAAGTGAGTGTGCCCTGGACTTGATTCTAAGAGGGCATCGATTGGTTGCCGACGACATGGTGATTGCAAGACAACAAGGCTACAACCTCGTAGCTATGGGCTCTCCCCTAACCCGGCTTCATATGGAAGTCCGTGGCTTGGGCATTATTAACGTCAAAGACCTCTTTGGTGCAGCCTCAGTCTGTCAAAAGAAAAATGTAGACCTTATTGTCAGCATGGTAGACTGGCAACCCAACGCTACATACGACCGAACCGGACTGGAAGAAGAAACCCAAAAAATTCTTCAGACCCACGTGCCGAAAGTAACCATTCCCATTCGTCCTGGTCGAAACGTCGCATCCATCATTGAAGTGGCGGCACGTAATCATCTTCTCAAAGCACAGGGACACAATTCCGCTCACGAATTTAAAGCTCTGCTCGAAGAGCGCCTACAAGTGGCCGGTGTTTCCACAAGCAAGGATGAAAGCTGATGGGACTTTCGCTCGTCATATTAACGGGGCCTTCCGGATCGGGTAAATCCACGGCTAAGCGCGCTCTCGAAGACCATGGTTTCTTTTGCGTGGACAATCTGCCCACGGGCCTTGTCCGGCCACTGCTTAAACAAATCATGGAAAGCGGTGAAGTTGAAAAGATTGCGTTGGTCATGGATACCCGTGAAAAGCACTTCGTGGAATCATTTCCAAGTCTCGTCAATGAACTCAAAAGCAGTCAGCACAATACGAATGTCGTTTATCTCGAAGCCACTGAAGAAGTTCTGATCCGCCGGTTCTCTGAAACGCGCCGCCCTCATCCAATGGATGAAGGAAACGGGCTGCGGGCCTCTATTCGAACAGAGCGTAAACTTTTAGCGCCCTTAAGAGAGCTAGCAAGTCAAACCATCGACTCATCCAATCTCACGCCACACGAATTGCGTCGCATTGTTGCCGACCAAGTGGCGGACCAAATCAAAGATGATTATCTAAAGGTTGAATGCCTTAGTTTTGGTTTTAAGTACGGAGTTCCTCTCACTGCGAACCTTGTATTTGATGTTCGCTTTTTGAAGAACCCCTACTTCATTCCTGAAATGCGCGAAAAAACAGGAATGGACTCCGATGTTAAAGAGTTCGTTTTAGGCACCGCAGACTGCCAAACCCTGATTGAACACATTATGGGAGCGCTGAAATTTTTAATTCCACGGTATAGAACCGAGGGTAAAAAATATTTAACCGTTGCCGTGGGTTGTACGGGCGGTCAGCACCGTTCTGTAGCCATTTCTGAAGAAATCAGTCGGCAATTAAGCCAAGAAGAAATACCTTCTACCGTAAGACATCGAGATACAAAGGAGCCTGATCAATGATCGGTATCGTTGTTGCAGCCCATGGCGAACTTGCTCAAGCACTGGTGACCACGGCCAGATTGGTTGTTCCCCAAGCCGAAGCAGTCATGAGCGTTAGCGTCGAAAGTGGTGATAGCTCAGAGAATTTTGAAAGCAAGCTCGATGAGGCAATCGGTCAACTCAAAGCCAGCGATGGCGTATTGGTACTAACCGATATGTTCGGCGGCACGCCTAGCCAGGTAAGCATGACCAAGCACAATACCGGGCGCGTTGAGGTTATCACCGGCACCAGCCTCCCCATGTTGATCAAGGCATTGCAGATCAGTACGCAAAAAATCGATCTCTTTGAAGCTGCCAAACAAATTAAACAAAGCGGAACCCGGGCAATTGTTATTGCCAGTGAAGTACTCGGTGTACCACAATCAACCAAACAGGGAGGCAAGTCATGAGTAAGAGCGAAAGCGTAACCATTGAACATAACCTTGGCCTCCATCTGCGTGCTGCGGGAGCCCTGGTTCAACTTGCTTCCCGATACCAGAGTAAACTCTCCATTCGATATGGCGGTCTTACAGCCAATGGTAAAAGCATTATGAGTGTCCTATCACTTGCGGCCCCCTGCGGGGCAGAGCTTGATATTTCAGCCGAGGGCAAGGATGCTGACGAAGCCGTCAATTCACTGGTTGAGTTGATCCGTCAGAACTTTGGAATCGAGTAAATATGACCGATGCGCCGGCAACATTTCCCGGAATCCCCGCTTCTGCTGGTATTGCTATCGGGCGGGTTTATCTTCTGGACCGGCGTAAAGTTCGCGTTCCACGATTCCATATCAAATCTCAACAAGAGGAAACTGAAAAAGCACGTTTGGTAGACGCTATCGCAAGCTCTATTGAGCAGCTGCAAAAGATACAAAATCAAAGCCAAATCGAAGGCACAGAACACAATGCCATCTTAGATGCGCATATCCTCATGCTTAAAGACGAGACCCTACTCGCTGATGCTTGCCAACTTATTCAAGACGAGCATCTCAACGCTGAATGGGCCGTCAATAAAGTCATGAGTAAGCTGCGCAGTTTTCTCGATGTATCCAACGATGAATACATGAAAGAGCGTCGCAACGATATCGACTTTGTTGGTGAACGCATCGTAAAAAACCTCGTTGGCAAAGGTTGTGATGGCAGTGAACTTCAAACCCTACAGTCGGGTACCATTGTTATTGCCCACGACCTTAGTCCAGCGGACACAGCAGTGCTTGCCACCCAAAAAGTGACGGGATTCGCCACACAAGTTGGAAGCAAGACATCACACACATCCATTATTGCTCGCTCGCTTGATGTGCCAGCGGTTGTGGCATGCTCGGGTTTATTCAATGACGCAGGCCACGGTGATACTGTTATTATCGATGGGCTCAAAGGAAGAGTCATTCTTCGTCCAAGCTCTGATCAGCTCAAAAAGGCACGCAAACGGGCCGAGGCATTCGATAATCTCTCTCAAGAATTCTTAAGGGTTAAATCGCTTCCCGCCAAAACAGCCGACGGGACCAATATTCGCATCCTTGGTAATATCGAGCTGCCCGGTGAAAGCAGCACTGTCTTTACCCGCGGCGGCGAGGGCATAGGTTTGTATCGAACCGAATTCCTATTCCTCAGAAGAGAAACAGCCCCGGATGAAGAACTTCACTACCGTACCTACGCAGACATTTTCGACGAAGTAGACGACCACATCGTAACCTTTCGAACCATGGACATCGGTGGAGATAAAGCATTTAAATCCGCGCCGGTTTCGCCGGAGCTCAATCCAGCTCTGGGTCTTCGAGGCATTCGCTACGCCATGGCCAATCCCGAGCTTTTTGAGGCTCAAATTGGTGGGATTCTAAGAGCCGCAACGCATGGCCCAGCGCGAATACTGCTTCCCATGATTTCCGGGATTGAAGAAATTCACTACACCCGTAAAGTCATCGCTAAGGTTTCTGAGAGGCTCCAACGCGAAGGTAAGCAATTCAACGCCGAAATACCTCTAGGCTCGATGATTGAAGTCCCAAGCGCTGTACTGGTCATCGATTCATTGGCCCAAGAGTGCGACTTTTTGTCGGTCGGGACCAACGACCTCATGCAGTACCTGCTGGCCATCGACCGCATCAATCAACGGGTGGCGTACCTTTATCAACCCTTACATCCGGCCGTTATTCGTACACTCAAAATCATCGCCGATGGGGCTCGACGTCACAACAAACCACTTACTCTATGCGGAGAGATTGCCGGAGAACTCCTCTGTGCTCCAGTACTTGTGGGACTTGGATTTAGAGAGCTCAGTATGAACGCGGGATCTATACCTTGGATTAAACACCTCATTCGGGAACTCTCGCTTGAAGACTGCCAAGCCATGGTGAAAGAAGCGCTGAAAAAGAATTCCTCTGAAGAGGTGGGTGAACACGTTCTTCGATTCCTTCAAGAAAATATCCCACAGGAATATTCGCTTTGGCAGTCCGCTAAAGACGTTGATGAAGATAGTTTATAAAGCTGCAATTCCACTAGCCAGGCAGGCTCTTTTTCATCCAAGTGTAGGATGCTAAGCCAGCAACTATATTCCCTACGGCAAACGCGAACATCACTCCATCGAAACCCCAAGGCTCTCTTAAAAACCATCCTAAAGGAATCGCAACCACAAAAAAACGTACTGTCACCAAAACCATCGGCGGAACACTGCTTCCTAAATTGGTAAATACCGGTGCAGCTAAAAGTCGAACTCCTTCCAAGACCCAGCTTAAACTCAGCCATTTCATGACCGTAACCATATTTGCAATCACATCCGGGTCATCGTGAAACAGACTTAGAATTGCTTCGCCATAAAACCAAAAAGCCAAAGCCAAGACGACGCCATTGAACAAATTAAAGAGCAAAGACACATTTACCGCTTGAAGCACACGCCCGATGTTTCCAGCTCCCATATTCTGACCAACAAAAGGTCCCAGGATGATGCTTAATGACATCAATACAATAAAGCCAAAGGCCTCGACCTGAAGTGCCATACCAAAAGCAGCCACCGCTGCTACGGGAAAAGCTGATAGAAGCTTTAGTAAGAACGCCTGTCCCAATGGAAAAATCAGTTGAGTCAATGTTGCTGGTGCACCCAATCGACAAATCTCCTTTGAATCTCGAACAATTCTTCCAAAAGAGGGAATGGTGCTGGTGAGCAAATGGTACTTAAACACAAATAGGTAAACCGCCCAGAGGCCAGCGATGGAACGTGCAATCAGGGTTGCCCAAGCAGCACCCTCGAAACCATATGCAGGTACCCAACCATCGATACCGAAAATAAGAATGGGATCCAAAACGGCATTGAGAATCGATGTGGTTACCATCACCACCGCCGGCGTTTGAGCGTCACCTAAAGCACGAGCCAGACTGCCACCCACTAAACTCAGTACCAAAGGAGGAATGCCCAAAAACCAGATGTACAAGTATTGATTCATCAACGGATAAAGCTCGGGGGCCGCCTCTAACCAGATAGGAATCACATCTAAAAAAACGTAACCGAGACCTGCAAAGATGAGAGCGACCACAGCCGAAAAACCCATCGCAATGGTGGCAAACTCACGAGAATCAGCGGACGCATTTTCACCCACCAACCTGGCTAAAATAGCTTCGCTGCCAATTCCAATGCCCACTCCAATACCCGTAGTGAACAATAAAGCAGGCACACAATAAGAAATACTTGCTAGATAATCTTTTCCAAGAATCCCTACGTAGTAGGCATCGGCCAATGCAAATCCAAGAATGGAGACCATGCCCAAGGTGGTGAACACAGTCATTTTCGTCAGAGTCTTGCTAACGGATCCTTGAGTGAGATCAAACATTAGGCTTGGCGGGTCTCAAGCCAAGCAAAGAAAATCGATGACGACAAAACAATGAAGTGCGCCAGAAGCAAAAGAAGAAAGAGATAGAGTGGAAACCAGCCAATGGCCCAGAGTAGAGATGCACCACAAACCCCAATCAAGTTTTGTAAGAGAACGACATCGAAAAAGAATGCATACTCATGGCGGGCATTCATAAAATAACACCAGCCCAAGATCATATAAGCCCAACCCACAACACGAATGTATCCCACAACCAGGGGTTCTTGTGAGATCATTAAAACTTCAAGAATCCAACCTGGCTGGACCAAAATGAGGACTCCTAAAAACAAAATAATCCAGCCAAGCTTTTCCAGCCAAAGCCCCAGCGTTGTTCTTGCCTTGTCAGGATGGGCAAGTTGCTTCCAATACTCTCCTGCGTTCTGGATTTTCGTATCGCGTTTCCAGAGGATAAAACAGACACCTGCTGGTACCGGAACTCCCGCAAACATGAAGATAAAAAACTGCCAATGAATTTCACCA
>MDTA01128416.1_pt1 | contig 12274 bp, 15 predicted proteins | sample 811151 | NCBI WGS metagenome assembly MDTA01 (sample SAMN05326648, study PRJNA326480) | marine metagenome | isolation source: seawater | place: Indian Ocean: South | collected 2010
ACTAAATTTTTTTGGATCTTTTAAAAATTCTACTACTTCTTCTACTTCTTCTTTAGCCTCTTCTACTCCTGCCACATCATTAAAAGTTACCTTTCCTTTTAATTCATTCATCATTTTTGCTTTGGACCTTCCAAAGCCCATAGCTCCACCCTTTCCACCTTGCATCTGGCGCATAAAAAATATCCAAACCGCGATAAGTAATAACATAGGGAACCATGAAAGAAGAACTCCAAGAAGTGAAGGCATTTTTTCCTCTAACGGAGACGCCGATATGCTAACGCCTTTATTTGAAAGTTTTTCAATTAAATTAGGATCGTTTGGAGAATAAGTTATAAATTTTTCTCCATTAGACATAATTCCTCTAATATTGTTTCCTTGAATCTCAACTTGAACTACTCTTCCTTGATCGACTTCAGATAAAAATTCAGAAAATATAATGTTATTTTTTTGTTGTATTGAGCCCTGAGGGTTTTTAAACATATTATAAAGACCAATGGTTAAAAAAACTATTATGGCCCACATCGCTAAATTTTTAAAATTCATATATATTAAAGTAAGAATTATTCTAAATATAACAAGGGTAAAATTGTTGCATAATCACCCTTTTTTTGATTTTTCTTTATAAATTATAAAAGAATCATTGATTTTTTCCAATATACATCCCGAAATATTTATTTTTTTAATCTCATTTAATTTAAGTTTAAATATTAGCTGCTTTATACTTTTGCCTCTTGGTGGGTAATATTTTTTACCAATGATTTTAAATAAGTGGATCAAGGACCTAAAAACAATTTCATGTGGCTGATTAAAAAAATTATTATTTAAAATAAAATAGTGCTTTTTTTTATAATATTTTGAATTCTTATTAATATTTTCCTTAACATAATAATTTATAGTTAAGTTTGAGTCCTTTAGATTGTTTATTGTTAATTGTAATTTTTGTAAGTCTAATCCTTCAGTTTTTAAATTATTTATTAAGTTCCTAATTCTAACTCTTTTAAAGATAGTATTTTTATTTGAAGGATCTTCTATATTAAATTTAAATACTTTATTTGTTACATAAGTTAAATCATCTTTTTTAAAATTTATTAATGGTCTTAAAATTTTTAAATTGTTATTAAAATTAGCCTCTTCTTGACTAAAAGATACTAGCCCCTTTAATCCGGATCCTCTAAGCATTCTAATTAAAAAATTTTCATATAAATCATCCATATGATGGGCCACAAAAATAAAATTAATTTTATTTTTTAAACACTCTTTATAAATTAAATCATATCTTTTATTTCTTGCCAAAGATTGAATATTTGATTTTGGTTTTTTTCCAACCCATTTTAAAATTTTACAGTTTATTTTAAATTTATTTAAATAAGACCTTAAGTTTTTTGCTTCTACAAAAGACTCTTTTCTTAGTTTGTGATCAATATGATAATATTTAACATTATTATTATTAAGGATTGAATAGCATTTAGAAAAATATACTAATGCCAAACTATCAGCTCCTCCGGAAACGGCTACGGCAAAATTAGATTTATTCAAATTTGACTTAATATAGTTATCAAATTTTTTATAAATTTTACTAATTAAAGGATTTTTTAAATAGGATAATAATTTATTATGAGTTTTCTTTTTTGCACTCAAACTTTTTTTCTTCATATTTTGCTTTTTGAAGAACAGATTGTTTTGCTTCAGGATATTGTTTTTGAACACCAGTAATCATCAAGCAACCCTGATCTTTTTCTCCTATCTGAACTAATGATACTCCAAGTTTTAATAAATTTATAGGAGCCTTTTCACTTTTAGGATATTTTTGGTAACCTTCAAGATATGCTGATGCAGCATCAGTATACAATTGTCTAATTCGAAATGTTTCAGCATACCAATATTGAGCATTTCCAGCTTTCTCATGGTCAGGATTTGTAATAACAAATTCTCTAAATGCTCTTTCGGCTGTGTTATAATCTCCTACTTTTAATAAATTTGTTGCAAACTCATATTGTTTATCAACCGGAACATCTGGCAATATCTTTTCTTCTGTCTGAAATACTTCGGTAACTACAGTTGATGTGGAGTCAACTGATTGTGTTATTTGATTTTCTAAATTTGTTTCAGTATCTTTGTATGAAATTGAACCTAGATCTTGAGGTTCAGATGATCCTGGAAGAATCTTTTCTTCTTTTTGATCAGAGATAGAGGAGGTAACTTGATCCTCACCAAAACTGCTAGCTAAACTTTTCTCTTCTAATTGCTGAAATCTTAATTGGTTGTCCGCCTGAACTTTTGAAAGCCTTGTTGACAACTTGTCTAATTTAAAATTTATTTCTTCAAATTTATTCGTTAATTCTTGAAATTGTTTTTCAATTTCTGAAAGTTTAAGCAAATGTCTTGTAAGAACCTCTTCGGAGTTCCGATCCATGTTATTCACATCTTCATTTGAATCTTCATTTATTGAAGAGTTTTCAGAATAAACTGCTCTTTCTAAAGTTCTTAAATCTTTTTGAATTAATTCAATAACTTCTTTTAGATTATGATTATCAGAATAAGCTTTAATTGGAAAAATAATTACAATTGAACATAAAAGAAAATAAAAATAATATTTTAATTTATTCATTAATTTTATTTGTAGTTATAATGATGGCAAAAAAAAGACCCTATAAAATTTAAAAAATTATAGGGTCTTTAATTAATTTTATTTAATTCGCTTTTACAGTAACTGATCTTCTATTTTTCGACCATGATAAAGGATTAGATCCGGAATCTACTGGTCTTTCCTTTCCGTAGCTTATTACTGAAATTCTACTTGAGGAAATACCGTAAGTCATTAAATAGTCTTTAGCTGCATTAGCTCTTCTTTCGCCTAGCGCTAAGTTGTATTCTCTCGTTCCTCTTTCGTCTGCATGACCTTCCAATACTACTGTCACTTCAGGATTCTTTCTTAACCAAGATGCTTGTTTTCTTAAAGTTTCTCTAGAAGCAGTTGTTAGTACTGATTCATTTGTAGCAAAGAAAACTCTATCTGGAACTCCATCAGCTAAATATTCTACTGTATCGGTTCCTGTGTAAACATCACCTTGTATTTGCGAATCTACTTTCTTAGCTGTTTGTGTAGCACATGCTGATAACACAAAGCTTAAAAATATCGCCAGAAAAATATTTTTGTAATTTTTGCTTAAATTCATTCCTGCTCCTTAAATCTGTTTTTTTTTAACTTTTTCACACCTGAATAGATCTTACAAGCTTAAAAATCAATATATTTTATTAGAAAATATGCTAATTGCTTAATAAAGATGACCAAGATGGGTCAGATGCGTCCGTTTCTGTCTCAACTAAACGCTCATTATATCCAGTTAAGTCAATAGACCAAAGTTTTGCTGAAAACCCTTCTCCTTCACTATTAGTTTTGGTTTCTCTATAAAAAATTAAAACTCTTCCATTTGGAGACCAAGAAGGGGCTTCTTGATAATAATTTTCAGTTAAAAGTCTTTCTCCTTTACCATCAGTTCTCATAACGCCAATATAAAATTTTCCCTTATGAAGTTTTGTAAAAGCAATTAAATCTCCTCTTGGTGACCATACAGGGGTTCCATACAAACCTTTTCCAAAAGAAATTCTCTTCACTTTTGAACCATCATTTTTCATAACATAAATTTGCTGATAGCCACTTCTGTCTGAGTTAAAAGCTATATATTTTCCATCTGGAGAATATGAAGGTGATGTATCTATAGATGGATGATTGGTAATTCTTTCTACAATTCTATTTTCTAAATCCATTGTATAAATATCTGAATTACCATCCATTGCAAAACTCATAATAATTTTTTTACCATCTGGTGAAAACCTTGGGGCAAATGTCATTCCTGGAAAATCACCAACAACTTCTTGAATTCCTGTTTCGATATCCAACAAATAAACTCTTGGTAAATTTTTAAAGTAAGATAAATAAGTTACCATTTGATTTGTTGGGTTAAATCTTGGTGTTAAAACTAATTCATTTCCTAAGGTTAGATATTTTGTGTTAAATCCATCTTGATCCATTATTGCAAGTTTTTTAATTCTTTGAGTTTTTGGCCCTTTTTCTGAAACATAAATAATTCTTGTATCAAAATATCCTTTTTCTCCAGTCAATCTTTCATAAACTTTATCAGTAATAATATGTCCAACTCTTCTCCAATTTTTTGGAACAGTAGTAAATGCTAATGCTAACATTTCTTTTCCAGCCAAAACATCCCATAGCCTAAATTCCACTCTAAGTTTATCATCTTGAAGATTTACTTTTCCTGTAATTAATGCCTGAGCTTTGATTAAAGCCCAGTCCTCAAACCTTGGTTTTAAATGTGCAATGTCTGGATTTTGTAAAAATGCATCTTTATTTAAAGGATTAAATAAACCAGATTGTTTTAAATTATTTTCAACAATTTTGGATATTTCAAAACCAAGGTCTTTAACATCTAGTTTTTTATTCAAACTCTTTTTATCTTTTTCGCTTGAAGAAAGTGCTGAAACTGCAATTGGCAAGGGGTTTAGGTTACCTCTTGTGATATCTACTTCTATTAACGCAAATGACTTAAATGGAAATAAAAAAATATAAATTGCAAATAATAATTTAATTTTATTTTTCATCCTTCTAACATCTCCCTTGCATCAAAGTTTAGTTGTAAATCTTTCCATCTTTCATATCCAGTTGTAGGTACTCTTAAAGGTTGACATAATTGTATAGCTCTCAATGCACTTTCTGCTAAAACTTTATAAAAAGCCTGCCCAGGTTTATTCATTCTAGCATGATCCAATATTTCTGTTTTAACGACTGATCCATCTGGTTTCAATTTTAATTTTATTCTCACTAATAAATTTTCATTATAAGGTAACCCCAAAGGTATACTCCAACAACCAAAAATTTGTGCTTTTAAAGCATCTTCTTCGGTTAGGGTTAATCCTGATAAATTCATGCTTGGATCATCTGATTGTGTTACTTTATCAGTTTTTTTTGTTGTTTCTGCAAGTTCTTCTTTAGATTTATCGATTAATGCAGCAATTGTATTAGGGTCAAACATTTCGTCTTTTTCAAATTCTGAAACTTGTTTAATTTCTTCATCTATTTTCTCAGGATTTTGCTTTTTTTCGTCAATTTTTTTTATTTTTTCATTTTTTTGGTTGGGCAATGGTATTGCATCTGGTTTTTCTTTTTTAACTTTCTTTGGAGGAGCTTGTTCAGAAACCAATTTTTCTTGCTCTTTTTTTACTTTTTCAATTATTTTTTTGGCTTTTGGAGCAAAAGGAATATTTGTTTGATCAGTAATTTGTATTAACTCAACTGAAATTATTGGTGGAAGTTCAAGAGGTTTTTTTAGTATAAAAGGCAGGCTTAATGTTGTTATTAAAATTAACATCATATGTAAGCCTGATGAAATTATAATATTTTTGTACACTCACTATCTTTCTTTATAGGGCTCTGAAATTAAAGCTACCTTGGTAAAACCTGAGCCAGATAGCATTCCCATTATTTCTAAAACTCTTCCATAATTAATCGTTTTATCACCTCTAACATAAATCCTTGTATCTGTTCTATTTTTGGAAACTGCAAGAATTTTTGCTATAATTTTATCATATTCTACTTTTGACTCTTGAATAAAAATCTCTCCTTTCGAATTAATAGTTAATGTGAGAGGTTCTTGTTCTTCTGGCAAAGAATCTGCGGAACTTTCAGGAAGATCAACCTGAACACCAACGGTTAATAAAGGAGCGGTAACCATAAAAATTATTAACAACACCAACATTACATCAACAAATGGAGTTACATTTATTTCACTCATCGGCTCTCTTGATGAACTTTTTAATTTAAATGCCATTAATTAAATTATTGATGTAAATCTTTTTGAAAAAGACTCTAGCTTTTGAGCGTATTTTTTTGAGTCACTGTTAAATTTGTTATAAGCAATTACAGCTGGTATAGCTGCCAATAATCCAAGAGCTGTAGCAAATAAAGCTTCTGCTATTCCTGGTGCAACAATAGCTAAACTTGTATTTCTGGAGATTGCTATAGATTGAAATGAATTCATTATTCCCCATACAGTTCCAAATAATCCAATGAAAGGAGCGGTAGATCCAACGGTAGCTAAAAATGTATAGCTTTTTTCAATTGTATTCATCTGCTTTTCAATACTTACCTGCAACATGCTCTCTAGTTTGTTTGATAAATTAGATTTTGACCTTGACTTAACTATTACCTGCATCGTATCTTTAAATACTTTGGCCATTGGATCATCTATTTTTTCTGGCAAATTATTATAAAATGACTCAGCAGATCTAGATTTCCAAAATTTATTTTCAAAGTCTTCTGAACTTTTATTTATTTTTTTAAAAAGTTTGTATTTTTCTATAATTATTGCCCAAGAATATATTGAAGATGCAATAAGTATTATTATTACAGATTTAACAACTACATCAGCCCTTATAAATAAACTTAAAATTGAAAAATCTGCACTACTAGCCAAGCCAACTGCTTGTGATGATATATCTGCTTCCATTAAGTGTGTTTCACACTAAAATGTGTCATCAATTTGACCTAAATAAATGTTGATTATTCTGCTTTTTTATAAGTATTATAAAAAAAACTAGCAATTAGTATTGCATCAGCTTTATTTGAATCTTTTTTTCTTGATAATTGAGATGAAATGTAAGGAAAAATTTCTATTACCTTAGTTCTGCTTGCGTCCTTTTCTGCTTTAATTAAACCAAAATATTTTTTCCATTTTGCTGGTCTAACAAATTGCATTGATAATTGCATAGCTGAACATATTCCTTTTAAAACACCAAATGATTGGCCAAAATTGAACATACTTGTAACCCCCTGGCCTGGCATTGCTGAAACTTGTTCAATAACAACAGTTATATCATTTTTAGAAACTTTTTTAATTCTTGAATAAATTTCATTGTAGGTCTGTGGACCATTAATTTGTCTCTTATTTTTTTTCCCATCGGCCATAGTTGGCATATCAATTATCTCCTTAATTTGTCCTCCTTCAAAAAAACAAATTGCTCCTGATATTCCTGGATCTATACCTATAACTAACATTAAATTTATTTATACTTTAGCATTTGTGTAAACATTTTGCACATCATCATCTTCTTCCAATATTTCTAAAAAATTTACTATTTCTTCTCTCTCGCCTTTAGAAACTTCAATTTTATTCAAAGAAACCCATTCAATTTCTGTTGATAAAAATCTAGTTATATTGTTTTCTAATTTTTTTTTCACATTATATATCTCATTCTTATTACACTGAATTTCATGATAATGTTCATTCGAAAAATATTCGTTCGCACCCGACTCTATTGTCAATTCAAACATTTTATCTTCTGAAGCTTCTGATTTATCAACTTTAATTACACCTATTTGTTGAAAATTGTGAGAAGCAACTCCTTGGGTTCCTAAATTTCCTCCATTTTTTTGAAAAATAGTTCTTAAATTAGATGCCGTTCTATTTTTATTATTAGTTAAGGTTTCTACTATAACTGCGATTCTTTTTGGCCCAAACCCTTCGTATCTAATATTTTCATAATTAGAATCTAAGCTGTTTTCAGATTTTTCAATTGCTCTTTGAATATTATCTTTTGGCATATTTGCAGATCTGGCTGACTGAATAGCTGATCTCAATCTCGCGTTCATATCTGGATTTTTATCCCCTAGTTTTGCTGCAACAGTAATTTCTCTAGAAAGTTTAGAAAATAAATTTGAACGAGCCTTATCAGCTTTACCTTTTTTATGTTTTATTCCAGCCCAATGAGAGTGTCCTGCCATATAGATTAATTATTAATTAGTTCTCCTCCATATATAAATGGCTCTACTTTTTCAGCTAGACCATTAGATGTGTTACATTCCACTATAAGACCTGACAAAGTTGCGTTCCCTTCAGCTGGAAAATGTTTTGTTGATTCTTTTTTTAGAAATCGGTTTAAAGAATTTGTTTTATTCATTCCTACAACTGAATCGTAATCTCCACACATTCCTGCGTCTGTTTGATATGCTGTTCCATTAGCTAAAATTCTAATATCGTTTGTTGGTACATGTGTGTGAGTACCAACTACTAAAGTTGCTTTTCCATCAAAAAAATGCCCCATAGCCATTTTTTCACTTGTTGCTTCTCCATGAAAATCTACAACTAGAAAATCATAATCGTACTTAAGTTTATACTTATTTTTAAACATTGTTGCTGCCACAAAAACATCCTCACATTTTTTTATAAAAACATTTCCCATCAAATTTAAAACTCCTACTTTAAAACCATTTTTAGATTGATAGATTCCAAATCCTTTCCCTGGAGAATTTGTTGACAAATTTTCAGGTCTTAGAAGTCTAGTTTCTCTTTCGATATAACTTATGGTTTATTTATGATCCCAAACATGATTACCTGTTGTTATTACATCTACACCCGCGCTAAATAAATCATTTGAGATTTCTTCTGTTATTCCAACTCCTTGATCTGCAGCATTTTCACCATTTACTACTACAAAATCAACTTTTTTCTTTTCTAATATATTTTTTAGATTTTTAATTACAGCTAACCTGCCAGTTCTACCAACAATATCACCTAAAAAAAAAATTTTCATCTTAATATATATTTTTCTGTTATGATCATATCTAGTTTTTTATCATATTTGTTTTCGGGGACTCTATTTATTTTTTGACAAGAATGCGCAATTCCTATTTTTAAAATTTTTTTTTTGTTTGATATTTTTTCAAAATATCTATCATAATAACCACCACCATAACCAACACGGTATAACCTTTTATCAAACGCTACCAGTGGTAAAAAAACTATATCTGGAATTACTTTTTTATTTTTTAAAGGTTCTGGGATACCAAACCTATTCAACTTTAATAAATCATTGTATGACCACTTAAAAAAATCCATCTGACTATTTTCATTAATAGCTGGAAGTGAGATTTGGTTGCATTTACTTTCTATTTTTGACAAAAAATCTAAAATATCAATTTCAAAATTAATTGGGTAATAACCTCCAATTACTTTTTTTTTTTATATTTTCTTTTTTTATTTCATTAAAAATTTTTAAAAAATTAAATTTTTTATTATAAAAGTTTCTCTCTTTTCTAATTTTTAATATTTTTTTTCTAATTTTTGATTTTAACACAGACTTTACTGTAGCGGATTTTCTGAATTAACTTTTACTATAAAATTTTCTATATCTTCAGCAGCTTTATCTATAATTTTTTCATATTCAGAATTATTTTTATCTAATTCTTTTTTCAATTTATTCTGTTCTTCATTTAAATTGTTTATCTCGTTTTCTTTTTTTTCCTTATATTCATAAACTAAATATTTTAATTCTTTGAATTTTTCAGTTAAGTTTTTTAGTTCTTCGATCTTTTTATCAATTTTTATTTTAGTTTCAAAATACTCATCCATAGTAGTAATGGATGTGATTAATAAAAGTTTATTTTCTCCAATATTTCCTAAAGATGATTTTAAATCATCAAATTTTTCATTCAAGTGAGTTGCAATCTCTTTTAAATGATCTTCTTGGCCATCTTCGCATGATAGAACATATTCTTTATTATTAAATTTTATACTTACATTTGCCATTTATCTATTTCCTGCAATAAATTATCTGTTTCTTGATTTAATTCATCAATTTTATCTGAAAACTCTAATTCTTTTTTTGTTTCATTTTCTTTTTGATTATTAATTTCCTCAATTTTTAACTTCAGTTCCTGGTAATTTTCTTGTAACTCCCTGTATCTAATTTCTAATTCTTTTTTTTCAATTTCTAATTGATTTTTTTGTTGATCAAGATTAAAAATAGTTTCTTTTGAATTTAAGCTTTCGGTATTTATTAAATTTAATTTTTCTAAAGCTTCATTTAACTTTTTTTCTTTTTCATACGTAGAATTCATATATATATGAATATAATAATAAATTGATTTACCCAAGTCTACATAGGATATTTTTTGATTAAAAATAATACAGATTTATCCAACGCATTAAGGTTTCTATCCATGGATGCCGTGCAAAAAGCTAATTCTGGCCACCCTGGCATGCCTATGGGAATGGCCGACGTAGTAACAATATTATTTAAAAATTTTTTAAAATTTAACCCAAAAAATCCTAATTGGCTTAATAGAGATAGGTTCGTATTGTCAGCTGGGCATGGATCTATGCTTTTATACTCATTGCTATATTTGACTGGTTATAAAAGTATTTCTAAAAAAGATATTAAAAACTTTAGACAGCTAAATAGCATTTGTGCTGGACATCCAGAATATCATCCTTCCACTGGTATTGAAACAACAACTGGTCCACTTGGACAAGGAGTTGCAAATTCAGTAGGTTTTGCAATTGCTGAAGAAATTTTAAAGAAAAAATTAGGTAAAAAAATAATTAATCATAAGACTTATGTCTTGGCTGGAGATGGTTGTTTAATGGAAGGAATAAGCCATGAAGCTATGAGTTTAGCCGGTCACTTAAAACTAAAAAATTTAATAATGCTATTTGATAATAATTCAATATCGATTGATGGTCCAACTAATTTAGCGGTTTCAGATAATTTTAAAAAAAGATTTGAAAGTTATGGTTGGGACTATATTTTAATTAATGGTCATAATTATAATGAAATTTTTAAAGCACTAAAAAAAGTTCAAAATGCAAAAAAGCCAACTGTAATTTCTTGTAAAACAAAAATAGGTTATGGTTCTCCAAATAAAATGGGCAAAGCTTCTTCGCATGGAAGTCCTCTGGGAAAAGAAGAAATTAATCTTATTAGAAAAAAATTAAATTGGAAATATAAGCCTTTTGAAATTCCAAATAATATCTTAAATCAATGGAAAAAAATTGGAAATAAAGGTTCAACACTTAATGATAAATGGAACAAAGTATATAAAAAAAATAAAAATAAAATAAATAAGTTTTTTAAGAATAATTTTTCTAAATCAATAAAATCTGAAAAATACAGAGCTATTAAAGAATTAAAAAGTTTGGCAACTAGAAAATGTTCTGAACTATTTTTAAATTCTATTACTTATAAAAATAACTGCTTGCTTGGAGGTTCTGCGGATCTTACTGGGTCAAATAATACAAAAACAAAATACCAAAATATAATCAAACCAGGGGATTTTAGAGGAAATTATATTCATTATGGCGTGAGAGAACATGCAATGTGTGGAATTATGAATGGTATTGCACTTCATAGTAAAATTATCCCATATGGTGGGACTTTTTTAATTTTTTCTGATTATTGTAAACCTTCAATAAGGCTATCAGCACTAATGAATCAGCAAGTTATATATGTAATGACACATGACTCAATAGGCCTAGGGGAAGATGGTCCGACACATCAGCCGATTGAACAACTTTCAAGTTTAAGAGCTATTCCAAATTTAAATATTTTTAGACCTGCCGACAGAATGGAAACTATAGAATGTTGGGAATTAGCACTAAAAAATTCAAAAAACCCAAGCGTATTATCTTTAACAAGACAGAACCTAGATCCTATAAGAAAAAAATACTCTAATAAGAATTGCTGTTCCTTAGGAGCATATGAAGTTTTGAGAACAAGAAGAAAGATTAATTTAACAATATTGGCAAGTGGTTCTGAGGTCAATTTGGCAATAAAAACAAGCCTTAAATTGGCCAAAAACAAAATATATTCAAAAGTTATATCAGTGCCATGCCAGGATATTTTTGATTTACAATCAAAATCTTATAGACGAAAAATTCTTGAGGAAAGTGATTTAAAAGTATCAATTGAAGCAGGATCTACTGATTGTTGGAAAAAATATGTTGGAAAAAAAGGTACTACATTTGGAATTGATGAATTTGGTAAAAGTGCGCCATATAAAGATATATATAAACACTTTGGATTAACCGCAGAAAATATTTCCAAAAAAATTAAAAATCTAATAAGGAATTAAAATGGCAATAAAAGTTGGAATTAATGGAATGGGAAGAATTGGAAGAATGGTAATTAGAGCCATTATTGAAGGTAAAAATAACGGTATATCAATTAAACATATTAATAACAGATCCAACTTAGACACAACGTGTTCTTTGCTAAAACATGATTCAATTCATGGAAAATTTAAATCAAATATTAAAGTTAGTGGAAAAAATTTAATAATAGATAAATATAAAGTTTCATTTTCTCAAGAGACTTCACTGGAAAATATTGATTGGAAAAAGTACGATGTTGACTATGTATTTGAATGTACTGGAAAATTTAACTCAAAAGAAAAATTATTAAATCATTTAAAAAATGGAGCAAA
>MDTA01137117.1_pt1 | contig 12274 bp, 9 predicted proteins | sample 811151 | NCBI WGS metagenome assembly MDTA01 (sample SAMN05326648, study PRJNA326480) | marine metagenome | isolation source: seawater | place: Indian Ocean: South | collected 2010
GTGGTAATTTTAACGGCACTTTTGGTACTAGTTAATAGTGAATTGTTTGCTGTAACAACCATTTCTCGTGTTGATAAAGGTCTTGAGGTATTAGTTAGAAGATCAAAATTAAAAATGTATCTGATTTTACCATTCTTGATCTATCTTTTGTCTAATTCAATTCAATCTACAGAGTCATGGTGGATGAACATACAACAAAATGGCGAATTTATGATGATTTTATTTTTCATTCTTCATTCATTTGGATTAACTTTTGTAACTGTGCCATGTAAACAGAATGAATCATTTCTACAACACGGGGATGGACGAAGTAATTCATTAACCTTCCAATTAATAGTAAGCGTTGTTATTTTATTCCTAATTACCTGTTTGTTTCTAGTCAATCATAAACCATTTAGTGAAGGAAATGGGTATCTTCTAAAATCAAGTTGGCTTGTTGTAGGAATGCTCAGTCTGATTTCTGTTTCCTTGATACTTCCAAATTTCGGATTTGATAGCGCAGCAAGGCCAGAGTTATGGTGGATAAGAATGGTTCTAATATTTGGCCCAAGCATAATTTTTATTTTTTCTCCATATGCAATTTTTCTTCTGCCAGCGTGTCTGCTAATATTATCGATTAGTATTATTCAACCATGGGTTATTGAGACGGATGTATCCTCGCCATCTTTTGTTAAGGTATTATTACCATTAGTTTGTTTAATGATTTTAGTTATCTCACTTTCAATAGTCAATGAATGGCCATTAATGACATTCATGATTTTTGGTTGGCTTCCTAATTTATTCGCCATAAAAAGTATTGATATACATTTGAGGAAAATGAAAACTGAAAGAACACTGTCAAACTGACATAATTTGTTACTTTTGCGTCGCGCTTCTTATTAGTAATTAGTCTACCCTGTATTTGAAGTCAAAGACTTCGAGGGATGGGACCCTAATGACGAGAGCATTTAGAGATGGCATAGAGCAGAAAAATCGAGTAAGAGCACCAGTTCGTATGAGAAATTGGAATCCAATTAGAGATCTGAGGGGATTGAAAGCAAGAACTACACATATAGGCAATCAAATGGGGCCATTGGTCGATGTTCCAGCGATGATTAGAATCGAAGATGAGCATTGGGTCTTTGAAAGGATTGAACAGGGGGTTCTAACCAACTTGACGCATCGCTTGATAATTCATGACTCAGAGGGTGAGAGAACACTCGGAGCGACTGAGAATCTTAAAACCGCTATGCAGGTTGCACAGAAAATGGCAACAATAGAAAATAAAATTATAATGATTAAACCGTTATAATTAGAATCAAAATAGATTCCAAATAGCGCTTACAACGCCTTGATTTACTAGGTAAAAGAAGACTCCGATAATGATACAAGCAGAATAAACCTGCATAGGAGTAATCTTCCATGCATGCTCTGATTCTTCGTCGAAATATCGAATTAAACCAGCTGCTTGCTGTATTCCACTACCTTCAGATTTCTTCTTTGATGCCATTTCGACCAATCCATCCCAAAAGCCACCCCTTTATGAACGCGACGCGGAAACGAGATTGTTGAAATTAAATCATTCTTGTTCTGAAATTCCGGTTAAATCGACTAGTGGGATATCTTCCTCAGATACAATGGAGTCGATTTCATTAATTGTTTCGAGATTTGAAACTACTGATTCTTCATTGTCCATTGTAATATCGGAAATAATAATTTTCTGCTCAAAGATTTCATCTTCATTTATTTTTTTGTGAATTCCCGTTTCAGGATCTGCTTCAATCAACGAAGCCTCAATTCTTGCAATCGCTCTTTCTATTGCTGGTCCATTATCATCAGCAAGTGCTCCTTTGGCTAGTTGTAAATCAAATTCAGCAGCGGCTACTAACACTGCTGATTTTTCTTTGTCCCAATCATCACTCGAATTTGTATTCTTCACTTTCTGAGAAATCTTTGATATTGCTTCAGACATTATCTCGATCATTTCTTCAAATTTCTGTTTGGAAAAGTTTACCAATTCATTCCAATTATTCTGATTTATTTTTTCATCCAGTTTAGGATGATTTTTATTCATCCACCTCCTAATTGCTGAAAGATGTTTAAATTCCCAAGGTTTGTGTGGAAGGGAAGAGACTAGATCAAAAATAACTCTACTTCTAAGATTAATTGGACCATCTAGAATAATTGTGTTGAGGTAGCTGGAATTGAATAATCCAAAGCCCCAATATGAATCAGAAACAATTGTTATTTTTAATTGCCCATCCCTAGTTACAATTTCCCATTTCTGCTCGTTGTAATTAGGCTTGTTTTTGAATTCGGGTGTTTCAGGGTGTTGCAATAATGAAATCAAGGTTGTAGCAACATTTCCAAGATAAATCACTTTCTTAGAAGAAGGAAAATGTTTCGACCTAAGAAGATTATTTGTTTCATCGATTTTATGATCCGGCTTAGCATTTAGAACCTGGCAAATTAGAGTTGTGGATTGACCTGAACCACTCTCCGCCATAGTTAATGCTATTATTCTATACTCATCAAATCACCTATTTTGTATTTAATATTCATAGGAAGACTTCAAGAAAGGAAGCCTTCATGGATGTAATAGGTGAAAGAATGGCTTCACAGACTAAGGCATCCAAGATTGAGAAATTAACCGCATTACCAGGAGTAGGTGCAGCAACTGCAAAGAAATTGGTTGATGCTAAACTAGATACAGTATCGAAAGTAGCTACCGCTGGCGCTTCCAAATTAATCAAAGCAGGAATAAAAGCAGCAGTTGCTAAGAAAATAGCATCCGCTGCAAAAAGCGCAGACAAGGCTGCATCTGCTACTAAAGCAGTTTCAACCAAAGCAAAGGCAGCAGCAAAGAAAGCTCCAGCCAAGGCCAAAGCAGCAGCAAATAAAGCAAAGGCAGCAGCAAAGAAAGCCCCAACCAAGGCCAAAGCAACAGCAAGTAAAGCAAAGGCAGCAGCAAAGAAAGCTCCAGCCAAGGCCAAAGAAGTTGCTTCTAGTGCTAAGAATTTAGCTAAAAGTACAAAATCCAAGAAAGAGAAAAAAGATACATCAGAATCAAAGAAAATTGGACCATCACCAAAGACGCCACTTTCGAAGATGTCATGGTTCAAGAATTTCAAGAAGTAATTTACGAATTATTCAATAACCTGCTAAGCAAGTCCAGTACATGCCAAGAAGGAAGTATGGGCGGTTAAGGAAAACTGTTGAATTACCTCCTAAGGAGAATTGCTCAAGGTGTCGCTCTGGCAAATTTTGCCCCATTGTCGGGCACAAAGGACAAGAAGTAAAACCCAGAAGAAATTGGTTGGGTCCGGAAAAAATTTCGAAGCGTAAAGGAAAGAAAAACTAGTATTCTTCTACCTCTACATAACTGGTAGAAGGTGAATTTTCAATTAATTCGTCTGGCGGGGTTTTATCTTGCTCTAAATTTTCTCTAGTTGCTTGAGCCCTGTGATATACTTCTCTCAATGTTTGATCTGAAATTTCAAGATACACTCTTGTGGTGGCAATAGTACTGTGTCCGAGTAATTTTTGGATGGACACTAGATCTGCACCGCGTTCAAGAAGGCCTGTTGCAAAATTATGTCTAAGGACGTGAGGAGTTAATTTTCCTCTTGGAAGGCCAGCATCAAGGGCTAAAGAATCCATCAATCTTTGAACACCTCTAGGTTGTAATCTTCTACCTGCTGAATTTAGAAGTAGTGCGGAGTCTTCATTTTTCAATCGGGATTCACGAACAGGAATCCATGATTGAATTTTATCTAATGTACGTTGGGTAAATAGTACCAATCTATCTTTATCACCTTTACCACCTATTACTCTGGCTGAACGGTCATGCAGATCTATATTGCTGTAATCTAAATCACATACTTCACTAACTCTGAGGCCAGTATCCAACATCAATGTCACAACGATTGAGGCCACAGGATTTTCACTATTTTCAGCTGCTTCAATAACCATTGACAGCTCCCTTCTAGTTAATGTTCGAGGTAATCTCTTTCCAGTTCTAGCCCTAGAAAGATGTTCTGGCCACCTATGTCCAAGCCACTTCAATAAATGCCTTGCAGCGGCTAGTCTTGCATTATATGTTGTAGGCTTCAAATCAGATAGACTATGCGTCCACAAATCTATTCTACCATTTAGAGGCTCCATTCTTTCAGCAAGTTCCAAGATTGTCATTTTTTCATATTCACTTTCACTGATTACATTTTCACTAGGAAGAATTGTTTCAACTAATGATCGAAGGGCGCTTGCATAAGATTTCTGAGTATTCTTTGATTTATTTTCAGCCTTTAATTGATTTTTATAACAACCAATCCAAGGTAAATTTTGGATATGAGATAAACGTGCAGGTAAGCCGATATTATCTTCTTGACCTAGTCTAAGTTGACTAGGTCTCAAGGCCCTTCTTTGTTTCCTAATATCTCTGCGTTCATCCATTGGCGTTCACCGCCTCTCGCCGAAGCGAGCGTGCATCCCATGTCCCGAAGGACAACAGGAGGAATGGGGTGATACATATCAAACCATCGGGAGCAAAACACCACCTATAGATTTACAATTCATTGATTTTGGTTTACTGGGACCCAATTATGTCCATTCCACCATAGCACACTTCGGTCTGACATCTGTCTCCAAGTATATCCATTTGCGTCAGTCCATTGGCGTAAAATAGTTGGCTGTGCAACACCTAAATCTTGAATAATAGGAATAGGTGTATTATTTTCAATTGTTACCGGGTCTTTGCTGATAGTTTGAATAGAATTTTGGGGTCGTCTTTTTCGGACAATTAAAATAACAATACTCCCCATAATGAAAATTATTATCGAAATAAATATCCATGAATTTGAATCAGAATCATTTGATTTTGCAGAATCATCAACTTCATTATCATTATTTTGAACTGAACTATTATTTTGAGTTTGATCAGACAAATTACTGGTGTTATTATCTATCAATGTGTTATTTTTATCATCACTTGAGTTGTTATTAGTCAAAGAATCACTATTTCCACTGGTATTTTGCGAATTATTTGTTGAATTATTTGTTGAATTATTTGTTGAATTATTTGTTGAATTATTTGTTGAATTATTGTCAACATTTAGGCTTATATTTTCTAACACATTGAAACTTATTTCCCTGTCAAAATAGAGTGAATTGTTTTTATCATCAGACATTTGTGTCAAAGTTAGTTTGATAGTATAATTCCCAGTATCAATTTTTTCATTTAGTATTACTTGAAGAGTATATGGTAATTTATTATTTAGAGAAAATTGGAAGGGTAATTCATTTGATTGGTTTTGTATTAAGTAAGCAAAAACATTTCCAGAGTTCAGAATTGCTAGGTCATTTTCCATTTCCAATTCAAGGCTCCATTGATTGATGAATCCTTGCGTAAAGAAGTATGTATTTAACTGGAATAATACTTCGAATTCGAACGATTCATTTTGCAAAATATCTCCTATTGCAAAAGTAGAATTTTGATCTGAAATATTTCCAATAATTATTGGATTATTAATTTGATAGTTAAGAAACGTTAACAAAATTTCACTGTCTTCGAGATTGCTTATTTCAGTTAATTTTATTGAGATATCCTGAATATCAAACGTTGAACCTAACAGATTGAATTCTATACTGAAATATACTTTTTCTAAAGGCTCAATATTCGTCCCGATTGAGTATGTACTGTCTTGGCCTAGTATTACTTCCTTATCATTGATAAACACACTAATATTCCACAAGTTAGATGAATCTACAATTTCTATAACCATTTCATATGAACTAGTTTGAAAACCATAATTGGTTAAATTTCCAAACAATGTTATTGACTCACCATTAATGGTTGCAACTGAATTATCTAGCGGTTCCAATGATAAAGAATCAGCGATTAAATTGGTTCGGTTTTCATCGGTAAAAAACGAGACATAAGGTATTGAATTTTCTGGAACAATTACTGAAGTAAATAACAAAGAGTCATTTGATAACTCAACAATTTCACCTTCATCATTTTCATATGAAATTAAGATATTAATAGTGATATTTTCAGGTGGAGGCTGAGATGTTAAATCTAATGGGGCATCAAATGAAATAGACATCGAGATTGAATTACCGCCCCACAACGAAGAGTAATTATCATTAAAAAGCAGAGGCTGATTCCAACCTGACGGCATATTTGTTTCTAATGTCATCAGAATATCAAAGTTCGAGTAACTTACACCAGTATTGGTAATCTCAAATTCTAACTCTGTTAATTTTCCATTAGCAAAAATTATTTTATCTTTAGGAAAATTATCAATTGTTGAAATTGTAGAACCTCGTTCTAATACTTCAATGCCTTGATGGGAGAATGAATAATTAATTCCGTTAATATCGACAGTTTCTAAGTTAATCAAGTAGTTCCCGAAAAATATGTTATTAGCGTATGGATACTGATAGGTTAGCCACAGAATACCATTTATTTCGAAAAAATTATTCTTGTTAAGAGAAGTAGAAATTAGATGATTTTCTGAGCTGATATTATATTGCCAAGTCATTGTCAAGTTACAGTAATCTATCTGTTGAATATTAGATATTCCATCAATCATTATTGTGAATTGGAAAATTCTTTCTCCATCAGGCTGATTTGGATACCAAATCAATACTTCGGAATCATTCCATTCAGAACCAGTATCATGTATCCTAACTTCAGTCGATATATTCTCGGAGGTGAAAAATGATTTGTCTCCATCTAATGAATTGTAATTGAGAATAGGAGAAAATGAAGCAATGATGAAAAGCAAGGTGGCTACACCCGCACGTAACCTTGCTCCTGCCATAGTTAAGTTTCTTTTTACTACTTTATTGAACTTTGTTAGAAGGAAAGAACGTCAAGCATTGGATTCTTCCTTGTCAATTGGTTCAAAATTAGAATTCGAAATTCCGCTAATGGCATTCTTAACAGAAGATCTAAGTTCAGATAAATCACCATAACATACGATTATATCATCGTACCTAAGTAGTAACTCATCCGAAGGATTCCAAATTAATTTGTTATCTCTAGATAATGCAAAAACAGGAATATTTGAGCCTAGATTGAAAATTTGAGATACTTTTTGTCCGACAAGGTTGGGGTGGTTTTTTAGTTGGATTGAGAGCACTCCTGAGCCAGGTATTGTTCTGAGTAACTGGTCTAAATCAACTTCTGAGAATGCGGTCTGACTAGTAACAAAGTCAATTATTTCACCAGCAACATTCACTCCACTAGCTTTCTCAATGCCTTCTAGGCCAGGCGAAGAGTTTACTTCTAGAACCAACGGACCATGTTCTGCTTCAAGGAGGTCTACTCCTGCTACATGAAGTCCTAATACTCTAGCCGCTCTGCACGCTTGTTCTTCGAATTCCGGAGGCAAATCCACTTTTTCTACTGTTCCATTTAGATGATAATTACTTCTAAATTCTCTCCCTCTTGCCCGTCGCCTCATACTTGCAACAACACGATCACCAACAACCAAAGCACGAATATCTTTGCCATGTGATTCAGCAATATACTCTTGAACTAAGACTGATTTACCAGTCAGTAAAAGACCTTGGACTAAACTACACGCTTCATGAAGAGTATGCCTAAGAAATACACCTTGACCTTGAGTGCCCTGAGTAACTTTGATTACAACAGGAAAACCTCCAACAAAATCAATAGCGCTTTCTACATCAATAATATCTCTGACATAAGTCGTTCTTGGCACAGGGATTTTATTTCTAGCTAAAATTTGCGAGGCATGTAATTTATCTCTGCTTTGAATAATCCCTTGCCCAGAATTTGCCGTCCATATGCCGAGTTGCTCCAAGTGCCTTAGTACAGCAACCCCATGCTTAGTAATCGAATGACCTATTCTTGGAACTACTGCATCAGCCAAAAAAGGCTCTCCCATATATTGTATGTCTATTGAACCATCAGCAACATATAGTGAAAATTTCATTGGGTCCGCGACGAAGACATCCAGTCCACGCTTTTTCGCTTCTTCAACCAGACGCCTAGTGCTGTATAATCGCGGACCACGAGATAACACAGCAAGTTTGATGTCCATAGAGGCGCGTATCATCAACACTTTTTCATATCATCGCCAAAATTTGTCAAAAATCGTTTTATCGCGCCTTTCAAGTGTTAAGTTGAATTCGCAGGTGATATGTCCGAAGAGGATTTGGATGATACAGGTGAAGATTTTTCGCCTTCTGAGGAAGATGAAGTTGACTCTGTACAAGTAGTTGACAGCACTCCAGACCCGCAAAAGGTTGAGGATAAAATAAAATCTTTGAAAGATGCAATTAAGAAGTCAAGGTGGAATGTTTTTCTTTTGTTGGGAGTCTCCTTAGTTTTGTTTGGCTTCGCTCTATTTCCTCTTACTATGAGTGTTCCATATGATGATTTATGGGGCACTTCAGAGAAAGATTTGGGATATGTTTGGGGACCATCCTCTCCCGGAGAAGATTTTCTTGATGTTCCTTTTGAATTAGAAGTTGAGATAGTGAGAGCGCCCTCAGTTGCCGATAATGTGACACTCGAAGTTTATGTTTTGAAAGCAAAAGATTGTCAAGACCTATCACTAAGTGAACTAGAAGTCATTGCTAGAGGAGGAAATAGTCATAATAATCAATTTACTTCCCTTGAATCTCCTCTTGAAGGCGAAACATATACCTTCGATTTTGATTTAGATATGGGTCATTATTGTACTAAAGTTCAGTTTGTTGACAGTAAAGGTGAAACACTAAAGCAAAATACCAAACTAAGTGTTAATGGTAAATTATGGCCCAATCAAGTAGTTACTGGCCTACCAGGAATAGTATTTTTGGGACTTTCGATTTTCGCATTTATTGGTTCTCAAAAGAAGAGTGCCAAGCTGAAATCTATTCTTGAGAAAAGAAAAGTTTCTGAGGAACAACTCATTTTAGAAGCAGTATCAGCGGAAAAAATTGCACAAGGACCATCAGGACCGCCTAAATCTGCAGAAGGCCCTTCAGGCCCACCTCAATCATCTTCAGGCCCTTCAGGTCCACCGCAAAAAGAACAGAGAAGCGGACCTCCTCAATCGATGGTTTCACAAGAAACAAGCGCTTCTAAGCGTTCAGGCCCTCCTCCAACATCGTCTGCTTTAGAGCCTGAGGCTGAGAATGAAAACCCTACAAATTCAGTTGCTGAAGGCGAGTCTACACAAGAAGTCGTAAGTTCTGATCAATCGACATATGAGTCAGCAGGAAACGGATATTTCTATCGAAAGATGCCTGATGGCACATATGAACAGGTAATTTATGTTCAGTCAGCAGATGGAACATATGTCCCATACCAGCAATGACGCCGGTTAATCATTTCAAAAATAGCCAGTTTAGGACACAACTAGCACTATGCTTGAAAGGGGGCATTGTTGAGGACCACTTGGTTAGGAGCATGTCTGACGATTTAACATCAACTCTTACAGTTGCAAAACTTAAGGCGTTATGTATTCTAAATGATTTACCTACCAGTGGCAAAAAAACTGATTTATTGAACAGATTATTAGATTCTGGGTTATCAAGAACAGAGTTGGGTTTGTCCGAAATTTCACAAGATACTACTGAGCAAGAAACTCAAGAAGAGGAAGTAGTATTTTCTCTAGAAGATGACGAAACATTGACTCCTGAAATTGAACCTGTAGTAGAGAAAGTCACTAAAAAAGAGCCTACAGAAGTTCTCGAAGCAGAGATTATAGATGCTGATTTAGTTGATTTAACCGAGGAAGTAAAAAAGCCAAAAAATATTTCAAAACCAAAACCCAAACAAGACAATCCTATGACCCTGATGGATATGGTGAAAAAACCACAAGTCGCTGCAGGTTTGATAGTTTTACTAATTTTAGGTGCTGGTGGTTGGTATTACTTTAGTTCTCAATTAGAACCTTTTACTGCAGACCAGTTAAGTTATGGAGATGAGATGGAATATACAATCTCCGATGGTAATTTTATGGTTTCCGAAGGTTATGTAGACTTAGTGATTGATCAATTTGAAACCGATTACGAGTTCTGTAAAATTGAGATAGATATCGAAAAAGGAACAGGTTCGGTTTCGATTTCAGAGGGTGGAACAGACCAATTGATTTCTCAATCCTCGAATGATAGATTAGGTGCCGTAAATGTTCGCGGTGGCCATGGGATGAGTTGGCTATCTGTTGAATCAGTTTCAAACTATGATTTCGACAAACTACAGGTTGCATTCCACAGTAAAGAGGATTTATTTGGTACTACCATTTGTTCAGACTTCCCAGACAGAAGAGAAGGGCAGGCAGAGATAACATCTACTAAATGGACCGAATTAAGAGAAAGGGCGACAATTGGAAATAATGTTGATTGGAACTTAAGATTAGGTCCCGACCAATTCGAAGGTAATCTAATGAATTATGGCGTCGGAGGCTTTTTTGGTGATTTAGAAGTAATTACGCCCGGTTTTTCATTACTATTACAACCTGTTGAGTTACAAGAACTACTTGGGAATGATTACATTGATGATGGTGCTTCAGGATTTAGACTTGGTTGGGATTGGAGAGTATTGGGTACTGAAGTATTAGGTTCTACTGAAATGTGGAAAATTGTTGCAACAAACAAGGATATTCAAGATTACTGTTTAGGTTCAGCGAGTATGACTCTATGGGTTGAAGAAGGAAACCCTTGGGCAACAAGGCAAACCGTTGATGTACTGATTTCTGGAAGTGATAGTAGCAGACAAGATTGCTCTACAACCTCAAAACTGCTTGGAGATTACGTCCTTCCAGAAGGAGAATTGTCAATGAGCCATACATTCCAAAAATCTTCATTAAAGTTAGGTAGTAAATCACTAGAATATGGTATTTCTTATGATGCTAGACCGATGCAAAATGAACTTACTCCGGATGATGATGAATTGCACGAGTGGGGGGTTAATGGAATTCACATGCCAGATCACTCAACAATTAGGACTCATAATTTAGAGACCGCAATGCAATGTTTTGATTATTTTCAGAGTGCAGCATCAGGCGCTACTGCTGCAATTGAAGATGGAGGATACATATGGAGGGCAATAGACTCTGACTTAGGTTCTACTACTCAATGGAATGTATCTTGGATTGCAACTGATGAGACAGCTGGATGGGTGAAATTTAACATTACAGGAGAAGTAAGTTCTGAAAATTGTGATTTTGATTCTAAAGGAGTTTACGACGACTCTGTGTCACATAATAGGGAGTTTATACCCAAAGTAATGAACTTGAGTACTATAGAAAGTAATTTACTAGATTCATATAGATTTCCAGAACTAACGGGTGAGAATGCCATTTTTACTTCTTCAGGTACTTTTCATCCTGAAACACGTGTAGGGTATCTTGTAGTAGTCCCCGGCAGTGGAATAAATTCTATTTTTTCTAATATCGGCGATGCTACCGACGGTGCTACAACTGTTGACTTCTCGAGAGAATGGGACGCCAACGGTTTAGATCATAGATTTAATCTGGTAGTAGATGCAACTGACGGAAGATTGGTAGGTTGGAATTACGTCAACATTAAATGATTACTTCCATTTCTTGTTAAAATCAGGAAGCGATGGAGCTGAAGGAACATTGCTATATTGCTGTGTATTTTGATATTGATATCCTTGAGTGGGTGGTTGATTAGGAATTTTTGTTTCTGGCCTTCCTTGTCTCACCCACAATAAAATAAGTAGTAAAGCGATAACTACAACTCCGGCTATAATGCTTGCAATAGTACCCATTTCAAGGTCACCTATTCCAGAAGACTCGCTATTTGTATCATCTTCCTTAGGTTCGATTATTGGTTCTGGTGGATGCCAAATGAAGTATGTGATATTCCAAGAAAAATCCACCTCACCTTGGTAATCATCTACGGCAGTAACTGTGATTGAATATGGCCCAACAGAGCCATTTTGAGCACACAATACTGCATTGAAACCGGTATAATTTCTTGTACAATTGATTGTATCCTCACGCAAAACCTCTTCCTGAGAAATAGTTGCTCCATTTCTTTTCCAAATATATTCTAATCCGATTTGTTGTTTTATTGATTCAGATAAGTCAAATTGTATTGACAAGTTCAATTCCTCATTGCTTGCATTGATTGTTAAATCTGAATTACTCGGTGCAATCAAATATTCATATCGGTTGATGTTATCATCGATTAATTCATTACAATCTTCGTCAATTCCATTCCATATTTCGGTTGCACCAGGATATATCTCCGCATTCGTGTCATCACATTCTTCAAACCATCTAAAGCCATCACCATCTTCATCTAA
>MDTA01139477.1_pt1 | contig 12274 bp, 7 predicted proteins | sample 811151 | NCBI WGS metagenome assembly MDTA01 (sample SAMN05326648, study PRJNA326480) | marine metagenome | isolation source: seawater | place: Indian Ocean: South | collected 2010
ATGGGTGGTCTAAAAATTATTAGTGCAGAGCTCACAGAGCTTCTTTACCCAATCCTCATTGATTATCATGAGATTGAAAAAGATTCTATGGGACATGGGCGTACTATGGGTGGAACAGGTATCCGAATTAAAGTTAGGCCTTATGACACACCAATGGATTGCCATAATACCGGCGATGGTGCTGCCAACCCCCCCTTCGGTCTGCAAGGTGGTACTCCTGGAATAGGAGGTGGAAACTATAGAGAAGATCTTAGCACCGGACATAGGGATTATTGTTCAAGTAAAGGTTATCTAAAAATAGAAAAAGGTCAGGCTTGGGTAGGAGTATCGTCGGGAGGCGGTGGATTTGGTGACCCACTGGAGAGAGACCCAAACTTAGTCGTTGAGCACGTTAGAGACGGCATCATTAGCGAAGATACTGCCAAGAATATTTACGGAGTTGTTTTTAACGAAAAGACCTTCACTCTAGACAGCGCCGCGACTGAAAAGAATAGAGAGGCCTTGAAGAAAAAACAAGGGGAACTACCTCTCATTCAACCTATGGGTCCAAGTGCATCTAAATGGTTGGAAAATGATATGAGGGAAGGTGACAATTACCTTCTAGATCCACTGCCTTAGTAAAAGTTGAGATTTGCGGGCTTCGGTTGGCATGCGTATTAATTTTCTCTAACCAGATGATTTGAATTATGGTCTTAGATAACTGCCCCATTGGCAAAAAGTTTTAATATACTATTCGTGTTAACCAAGACTAGATAACGAAATTGGCTGATATTTGACAGGACATCCTTAACTTTTAATGTCTCAGAATTTAAAGAATAACTTTATCGCATTGTTTTTAAACTGGAGATTTAAGCCTAGCAATTGTCGAAAATAAATTTGTTAGTGCGCGCGAGTTTCCTGATAAGGTTCATCTTGTTCAGGTTCTACCGTAACCGGATCAATATGAAAAATGTGACAGGTAACACAAGTTGATGCGGTCTTTAATGGAGAGCCCCAACCACCTAAATGACAACTTTGACAATATTCAACGTTAGGAAGATTTATATCAAGGCTACTGTTAGATTGTTCAATACCCTTATGGCATTCGGCACATTCTTGGCCCTCATGTGCCTTGTGATTGAATAATGCCTTACTATACCAATTGACAGGATCAACTGATTGAATTTTCCAAGGGAAGTTTGTTTGCTCAAAGTCGGGGACGACATTATGGCAAGTGTTGCAACCGGTATAAAATACAATTTCTTGTAATTTGGCATCCGCAAGATTTTGATAATTTAAGTTTCTATCCCCAACTGTTAGGGGCACTCTTTGGGAGCCTGGAATAACTAACGATGTACTATCAATGTTCGAGGAAGTTACATCAAAATTAGATTCATCTTTATAGAACTCATTTACTTTGGTTACTACTTCTCTCAGATATTTATGTGGAAGTACTAATTTCTCTGAACTATTGTTTGTGAGCTCTATCTGGTGACAGCTGTCACAGTGTTCCTCATAACTAACTTTATTCATTTCGCCTGCAGCATCTGAGACGTGGCAATAGTTACATTCTAGTTCAGTCTCTTGGCCCAAATTATTTTGTAATTTGTTATCTAGGTGCGAGGAGTGCGGAAACCTAATCATTGATAGCTCGGAATTTTGTTGATAATCAGATATGGGAATAAGGTCATATCCATCTTCACCTTGACGTTTTTTGTAAGGAACCCTAAATTGAGGATGTTTTTTGAATCTTTTTACAATTAAAAGTTCGGAATTTGCAATCTCAGCACCGTGGCAATCAGCACAGAAGCCTTCGTCCTGTCGACTGATAGCGTTGGTTTCGGTATTGTGATGTTCCCAATGGCATGATGTACATTCCATTGATTCCATTTCCAAATTAAAAGACACATGTGAGCTTCCGGCATGATCCATATTTCCTTCATGACAAGATTTACATGCCTCAGTTAGATTAGAATCAAAAGCGCCCTCATGGCAGTTAGTGCAATCAGAACTGAATTCAGAATGATGGATACTTAAAGAACCAGGCATCAGGATATGATTAGATACATCTTTAAGAGTACTTTGCTCTTTTTTTTCTAAATAGGAAAATGGAAAAATTAAGGCGACTAATATAACAGATAGGCTTATTCCGAAGGCTAATAATCTTTTGGAAAGAAATGAGTTTTCAAGCCCTCGGCTTGTTCGGCCCATCAGCTCTTGTTTCATTGCTTTTGTTTGGTCGGTGAACTTTTCGAAAATTTCAAGAATTACCAAACCATCACTGCTATATTTAGGAGTAATAAAGAATCCACCAATCTGTATCGAGTCCTCTTCAGATAGCTGTGCCTTGGTGGTGGTTATGTTGTTATGAATAAAGCTGTGGTTTTCGGTTGCTGTAAGGGTGAGGGTATCATTTTTATCGATTTCTAAAATTGCGTGTTCAAGTGCAACCCTAGAATTTGGCAAATGTATGTCTTGGTCAGCTCCACGACCTAGTCTAAATCTACTTCCAGATATTTTGAGGTCTTTATGGCTTATGATGTCTTTAACTTGTTTCTTTTTACGAAGAATTATTTCCATTCTCGCCTACCACCAATAGTAAAAAATTATAAAGACGTGAATTGATACTGCAGCGATTAAGGCTAGGGTAAGAGGCACATGCAGATAAAGCCACCAATTCAGTCTGCAGTTATATCTAATATCCCAATCGATTCGTTTTAAAAGGGCATATTTTTCAAGAATAAAATCATGTAGTAGACTCAGTTTATCTCGATTGCCATGGTCACTATTAATACTATCTATAATTCGGTTGACAAGACTTTCTAAATTCTCGTTTTTGTAGTCTGAGTTGGAAAAAATTTGTTGAAAAAGGGAGGGTTTCACTTTACAAGATTCTATTAATTCTAGAATTTGTGCATAAAGGTCCGCACTAATTGACTCCGCTACAGCTAAACTCCTCTCATCTAAATCAATCACTTCATCAAACATTGTATCTCTTGTTAAATCACCACAATTGGCCGTAATTTTGTCCGGGTATACTGAATAGGCGTACAATCCATAGAATCCCGTTAATACAACAAGTAAGGTTAGAAAGTAACCAAGAAAGTGAATATTCAACGCGAATTGAAAACCGCTATGTAGAGTCGTGATTATAATAAGCGCACTGCCCAGATAAATATGTGCTGATACCCATGAGACTGTGTTCCCTTGGCTGCTTCTGTACCGTCGTTTTCTTATTCCGAGAAGTGAAAGCCAAATTAAAATCACAGCGCCCAGTATTCCGAGAAGATAGCCAAGCCAGCTACCTCCATTAGGTTCAGGATAGGCATCATGAAAAAGATAAAAGATGACTAGCACCGCAGTTAACGCGGATGCAACCTTTAGAAAATAGAAATTTTTGTAAGTAACGAATGAATCGTGCATTTTAGCTAACTTTGTAATTTCATTGTTATAAATTCTTCCGGCGACACTCTAATCGCCGCTCCAGTAGGACATGCGCGGACACAAGCTGGTCCTCCAGCTAAATCTTTACACATGTCGCATTTCACTGCTTTCTTCGGCGCATTTTTATCTCGTGTTTCAGGATATGGGTCAATGCCGAAAATGATTTGTTTCCAAAGGGGGGTGGCCGGCTCTTTACTGACGGCCGCCATTTGAATCACTCCGTAGGGGCAGTTTCTCACGCAATTACCACAACCAATACAATTATCAGCAATATAGACTTCTCCATCCGCGGTTCTATGAATTGCATCGGGAGGGCAATCTTTCATACAATGTGGGTGCTCGCAATGTCGACAGGAGGTCGGTACATGTAAACCGGCCACGGTGGGACCTGCTTCTCGGTCTAACATTGAACTTCCTCCGTGGGTTCCAGCACAAGCTTTTTCACAATGGTCGCATCGAACGCAAAGAGATTCGTCAATCAGAAGCACGTCAGTAGCTTCGCCCAATCCTTGTTCCATCATAAACTCTACTATGTCAGTCCCTTGCCCACTTTTCTTGGTGGTATTTGAAAGGCTTCTAGCTTCGGATAACGCTTCAAGTTTCTTTTTAGTTTCCGGATTTTTTGAAAGCAGTCTGCGAAATTCTTTACCCTGCAAGACAATCGTCTCGGTGGCTACAGCCGTTTTTACTGTGGCCGATCTCGGTGCGTCATTTAACAGAGCCATCTCACCAAAATAGTTTCCTGCTGGAAGATAAGCGAGTGTTGTGGTTTTATCTCCGATTACTTTTGAAACCGTAACCGAACCTGAGCGAATTAGATGTAATGAGTCCCCGGCATCCCCTTCGTTAAAAATAATTTCGTTTGGTTTAAACTCGCTCAAGGTCGCAGATGAGATCACTTCGGATATTTCCTCATCATCTAACCCGGGCGCTAAATGCATTTTGATTGCTCTTGAGATAAAGGTGTTGTTTATCACACGTCTCACCGATTCAACTGAGTTGATCAATTTATTCATCGACCTTCTTGGTGTTTCTATAACTATACAATTTTCGCCTGCCGTAATTGTGGCTGATCGTCTGCGGCCAGATATAAGAGACATTTCTCCAAAAAAGTTTCCGGACCCGATAGACACCGTGTTGTTAGGGTTGTCGGGTGTTAGTCGAATATTTACTTCACCACTAATAATTGAGAAAAAAGTATACGTATAGTCATTATACTCAATCAATGTTTGTCCTAAATCGGCTTTGTAAATATCGGAATCTAATAAGAATTCTCGCAATTGAAGAGGCGTTAGACTTGAAAACGTAGGTACTTTTGATCGAATAATTTCAATGCCTTCGTTGACGTTTTTAACGTTTGGAATGTGTTTGATTTTTTCCCATAAAAGTGATTCATCGGCAGGCTCAACCTCTCTTCCGCAAATAAATTCTATTACTTCGTAACCCTGGTTTACACATTGTTTGATTAAAGGATATCCCGCTAGTGAGCCAATTATATAAAGACCTTTAACATTTGATTCGTATTCTCCTGAGACAGAAGGAACTGCGTTTGGTTCTTCGCTAGGGAATTCAATTCCGCAGCTGTCTAAAAATTTTCGGGGAGGAAAAGCACCTAGTCGGGCAATGATTCGATCGCACTCGATTTCGATTGACTCTTCCTTGGTCGCCACCTCGAAACAAAGTCGGTGTTCGGCCCCATTGTCTTCGCCGATATTCGTTACTTTAGATGCGTTCGCATTATATATGCACTCAATTGAACCTTTTTCTATTGCGGATAAAATCGCGTTTAGATTTCCCTCTTTAGCCCGGGCAAATTCATCACGCCTATTCAGTATAATTACTTTGTTGTTTTTTGAAAGCGCTATGGCATTCTCTATTGCCGCATCACCAGCTCCAACGACCACTATAGTCTCATCTACGTACTCGTCTGGATCGTCGAGTTGATACTGAACGAATTCCAGATCCTCCCCAGCAACCCCCAGTTTTCTTACATTACCTTGAATTCCAATACTCAGAACAATGTTATCAGCCGTATATTGGCCATCTTTAGTATCGATTTGAAAAACGTTTCCATTGCGTTTTATTTTTTGAACTTCGCTATTAAATTTTAAATTAGCATTTATTTTCGTAATATTTTCATTCCAAGTATCAAGTATTGTTTCTCTAGTCCCGGCCTCAAAAGCTATTTTTGATCTGATTGGAAGAACGGCAGGTTCTGCCATCACATGTTTCCCTTTTTGAAACTTAGAAATCGTATTTGCTATGGTAGGAGAGCCTTCTAACAAAAGATGGGATTCTCCCATTTCCGCTGCTCTTGCTGCGGCTGAAAGTCCTCCAGGACCTGCACCGACTATGATGATATTAAAGTGTTCTGCCATATTAATTTTCCAATACCTTAAGTTTTTTTAGATTATTTTTCAGGCGTTGAGGACTGAACGCATTTTCGTCTGATAAAACTTTATACAGACCTTCAAGTACACTTGAGATTTCACTCGAAGCATGAAAATAATTGGAGTTCGAAGGAAGATCTTTGGTTATTAACGCAATTGCCATAACTGATTGTTCTGCGGAGCTTAGTTCCCTTAAAGTTCCTTTTCTGCCAATCGTAACTATTTGATCAAGTATAGCGATACCGTCTTCGTTTGTAATAGTCTGAGACTGGAAGGTTTCTTTAACTATTTTAAATAATTCCTTACCTTGGGCCGCAATTTCAGAAATATTCCCCTCGTTTGAAATCGTTTTTTGACGGATTGCTGCTCTCAACTGACCGATGCGATTTCCGTATTCTGGAGCAATCACGTTTGCTATTAGTTGAGTTATTAATAAACTACTACCATTTATTTTGATTCTTCCCGGTTCCTCTTTCTCTCCGTCCAGTCTATTCCATCTTATTTTTTTAGGATTATGGTGGCATGTATGGCACTCATACATAGATAGCTCAGGGAACAGAGTGTTTTCTGATTTGTCAGTATCAAGTAGCAAGTCAAGAAATTGATATCCATATTGCGCTTGCCCGACTGCCCATTCTTTAATTTGCCTGTGGGGCTTTTTTCGATAGATGTAATCTTCATCAACATCGTAATGTCGGGGTTGAGCATCTGTAAAGGTGACTAATTCAAAAACGAGACGAGGATGACCGGCGGCCATTATTTTATGAGTAATTCTTTGATTCTGGTCACCTAAATGACAGGATAAACATAATTCAGCCTTGCTCGTTGAACTCCATGTATCGTACAGGCCTTGGGACATTAACTCTGAACGAGCGGTATTGGGATTCGAATGGTTTGACAACCATAACGAGCCGGGACCATGGCAACCTTCACAAGAAACACCTTCGCTTGCCCTGAAGCGACCCGATTGTCTGCTAACTGGTACGTTGGTTGTATGGCAGTTAAGGCATATTTGAGCTTTAGTTGCATCGCCCAAGCCTAAATTATTTGCTATTTGTTTTCCTTGCGTGGATTCTAAAGCGACATAGGCATTAGCGTGTGGGTCGTGATTGAACCAAGTATTGAATTCGTTTTGCCTTACGTTGGTTTGGTTTTGTATGCTTCCAGCACCATGGCAATTCGAGCTTGAACATGAGGCTGACCCAATGTAATTGGCATCTGGATTGTCAGTGTGAAGCTTTTGAATACTCGCGCTTTGGACAAATAATGGTGAAAACAAACATACGACACTCGTCAATTTGACTATAGAGTTTAGACATTTGGTGAATCGCGTCATTTATAATTTTGCCTGAAGTTTTTTTAGAGTATTTTTAAATCGCTCTTCTTTAAAACTCATCGAGTTTGAGACAGCCGTGTAGAGTGAGTCAAGAGAATTTTCATATAGATTTTTAGAGGCGCTTTCTATATATCCCTGTCCTGAAGCGGAAGTAATGAGGGAGCTTAAGCTCATTGCGATCATCTCAGCTTTGCCATAGGAAATTTCAATTTCTTGGTTGGAGTATTTGATAATATTTTTTATTAATTTTGGTCCGATTTGGCGATACTCTTCGTAGGGCGCTTCGATTTTTAATTGCCTGGTTAATAATCTTATTTCACGAATTAGCGCCAGAGTTTCCTGCTTTTTTGAAACAGGAAGCATAAGTTCATCTATTAATTGTTTTAATTTTTTTGAATTATTATCAGGAAAAGTGGATGCTATAGCTTTAATCATTAGCAAGTTTCCGCTGTAAACTGAAGGTGTTCCAAATTCAGAAGAGGAATTTTTCCGGCTGTAAGGTTTGTTTATATTTTGATGACAGCTGAAACATTCAAAACTAGCCAACTCTGGAAGGAATTTTGTTTGCTTTATCGCTTGCTCCAGATAGTCCAGGGTTTGGATCGTGGATAGAATTTGACCTACCAGCCATGAATTTATACCGTTTACTAGACCTTTTCTGCGCTCATAGTCAGAGTCGTATCTATAGTGATAGGGGAGATTCTCAGAGTAAGTCTCTAGCTCGAATCTAAGTCTGGGATGACCCGCCCCATAATATGAGTGTTTAAACTGATTCTTCTTGTTAGCTTGATGGCAAGATAAACAAAGATTCGCTCTATAATCGGACTCGCTGGTAGGTGTCATTCCCGCCGATAGGTTTTTTTCGTGAGTACTGCTTGGATAAACATGAGTAGACAAAAAATTGCCACCTGGTCCGTGACAGCTCTCGCATGTGACCCCATCTGTTAATGAAAAGCGCTCACCCCTTTGCGAGTCTGGTACGTAAGTAGAATGACAGCTTAGGCACTGTTTTGTATTTTCTCCGTTCGGTAGTCCAAGGTTTCTTGTTATTTTCCTTCCTAACTCGGATTTAAGTGAATCGTAAGCACTTGCATGACGACTAGAGTTCCAAATCAAACGCTCTTTCATCAAAACAGTTGCGTTTCTCCATCTTTCTGCTGACCCATGACACTCTGAACTTCCGCAAGTCTCAACCCCTAAGAATTTACCTTCCATTTCTATTGGTAAAGTATGATTTTCGCTTATGACAGCTGGCGTATTCAAAGATACGATCATTGATAAGCCAAAAGAAACAAGGAAATATATTTTTTTCTTCAAAATTTAATTCTCATTTCAGCTCTTATACCATTAATATCGCTTTGACCCTCTCTGAAGCCTACCATTCCGTCAGTTCGAAATATCCAAGATTTTGAAAGAGGTCTTTGATATCTCACTCCTATTGCAATTTGGTCTCCACGTGCTGAACGACCACGCATAACATCGTCTCCTAATGGTGTGAGTCCGGCTAATTCGACTACAAGCTGTTGGTTCAAATTAAACAAATAAGACACTCCAATAGCTCCTCCAGCGCTATCAAGAGCTGTGTCATCAAGCTTAGGAAATCCAGTCATACCGTCGGTTTCAAAATTTATACCTGTATTTTTTAAAATGCCACCCGCCCCAAAATCTCGCGCGAGTGATTGGGGTCTATTTTTCCCATAAAATAAATTCAGATAGGGCACTAAAGTCGAAGGCTTAGAAGTTATAAGTGAATTCTCTAGTAAAAATAAGTAACCATCCGCTGTTTTGCCCAAGCCATTTCCGGGGTCTTGACCGACGCTCCAGAAAGCCCGCATAGAATTAGAAATCTTACCGAAATAACGTTTTGTTATTGCTAAGGTCATATTATGATAACTGAAGTCACCGTTTGAACGTGGGCCCCCATCATGAGTATAGGCCCAACCAGCTTCAACATACGCTTGATCAATATCAAAAAATGCAGCTAAACCTATTAAGTTTGCCCTGTGATCGTCAAAGCCTCCGTTGTTTTCGATAATTGCCTTCGATGTCACCCTATCAAAACCACCGAACAGGGTTATGTCATAGTTTGTAATATCAAAAAAAGAACTATTTTGAGCGGTAAGTGATACTGCTCCTCCCATGAAGGCGTCTTCCATCCAGATACCATTTTGAAAGAATAACGGCATGAAACCAAAAGATAAGGGAATATCGAAGCTAGTGTGAGTATCTGTTAAGCCCGAAACTATTGCCCCCAGTTCTCCTTCGAAAAAAAACGCCTCCGGTGTTACATCTAAAATGGTTTCATTCTTCTCTTTACGTGTGTTCTGCACTGAGCCACCGAATTCGTGACGAAGGCTTTTACCCTGTTCGACTCTGTCAAAAGGCCTTAAAAAAACATGGATTCGCTCGGTTGCTGTTAATCTCAAATCGACATTGAGGTTGAGTCTTGTCGCGATTTGAGAAGTGTCTAGAGCACCATTATCATTATGAACTAGGCCAAATCTCCAGTCGCCAAATACTAAAAGTTGTGGCCTAAACAGATTTTTACTACCCCAAACGTCAAAGCCCGCTCCAATAGGTCCCTCTTGGTACATTGGATATCCCCATTCAATTACTGGTCTTGGTACATCTCCTCGTGAGTAATGCGCGGCTCCGTCTTCAATTTTGTATTTACCACCGTATATTTTGAGCTGCTCTTCAACGTCATAAGGTTTATCTTCGTAAGAGGGGTCTGGCTTAAAGGCGCTCGCGTCGTATTCTGCGGGTTTCACACCGTCGGACATTTTTACTGGTTCGTAATGATGGTGGTAGTCTTCACCGTGAACCTTGCCCTCGATAGGTTCGGGTATTACTGGATCGGCTTCGGTATCTGTGACCCCTTTGCGTAGAACTTGAGCGCTTGCAAAGTTAATCGACAATAAGAGTAAAAAACTTATTAGCGCTATCGTGTAGCCAGATAAGCTGCCGTAATTGTTTCTAACTGCCTTGAACATTTATGTTTTGTTGCTCCAATTCCGACCCAATTCCGTTTATTTTGAAACGTACCCCGGGTGATGCTTTTCGTCTTTTTTCCCTTTTCTACCGTTTGTTATTTCGAATTCCGCCGCATGGGGATGTATGTCAATCATCCATTCATTAATGGATTGCTCCATGTCGACAGTCGCTCCGACGAATTTCATAAAGTAGATGGGCTCCGCTCGGCTCCTGAATCTGGACTGTAATGTGTATTTACCTGGTTTAGTAATCAATTTACCTGGTACTTTATAATCGACTTTTCTAGAAGTTAGTGGTGGTAAACTTCTCCCTTCCATCCTAATCAGAGGAGGGTGATTAATTACTGAAGTTGGAACTCCAGCAGGTCTTATATGAGGGAGCTGGTCAACATCAAAATTGACGGGTAAATACATTTCTCTGTCCGTACCTTTAACGTTGGTAGTGAGGAACTTAGTTTGCAAATTAAACAGTTGTTTGTCGTATTTAATAGTTCCTGCTGCAACCTCTAGTGAATGAATATCAGCCATATCTCCATATTTATCTACATAGCCTGTTTCCCAAACGGTAACTCCGTCAGGATCGACTAAGGCGACGTTGAACCATAGCTCAGGTTGAGCACCAAGACTGCCAGAAGGAAGATTATGTCCGCTATCCTTATTTTTTATATTGTAACTAAATTTCAATGACTTTCCTGTTTCCATTTTACCTGTAAAAAATGGTCCATCGATATGCATGGAGTTTTCCATCACCTCAATTCTTGACTTCTTTTTATCCTCTAACAATCTATAATTTAGTGAGATAACATACCTTGCTTCTTCTCTATCCTCCCTGCTACTCCATTCTTCAGGGAACTCAGCCGTGATAAGCCCCTTTTCAACTTTTTCTTCCCATTTCGGCTCCCCCCAAGGAGATCGATAGTCGAATTTTAGCCAGTCATCTATTGACCATTTAATCGCTTTGGGATTGAAAGGAAAAAGTCCGGGGTGTGCGATTGGATATCCAGGCCCGTAGAACAAGTGATTGGAATGTTTAGCATTTGGATCACCAACTGTTTGTCCATTTACAATTGCGATAGGCCACGTATCGTAACCTGCCGGCTCGCCTGGAACTTTCCCCATGTGACAATCTTGACAGGTTATTCCCGCGTCTGCTGCTGGACTAGCTCGATATTGTTCCCAGACAACTTCTAATTTAATTCCAGGATGGACTGCTACTTGGTGGCATGAAACGCAAAATTCACTTTTTGATATTTGCGTAAATTCAATTGGTTTTGTGTGAATAACTGACCACTGGTCGTTAGTTGGGGCCTTGTCGTCGGTTAAAACGCTTACTTCATATTTATCAGCGTTAGTAAGGACCTGTTCGATAGCATTTCCTGTGCCTGCGCCGTAGACTGGGGCATTAATCGGTGCCGGCATAACATGTCGCTCTCCGTTCACTTTTCCAAATTCATTTGAAATTCTGTGACATGTGATACACGTCACTCCCTCACGAGATATATCAGATCGCTCCCAAAGTGCTTTTTCGCGGGGCTCGCCCATTTGGGTTGCAACTTGCTGATGACATCTAACACAGAAAGAGCCAATGGTTCCTGACGCAAGGCTATTGAGAGCTTGCTCAAATTTATGAAACATTGGCGAGATAGAAGAATAAGCGTGGTTAGAAACAGCCCATTCCCAAAACACTTTCGGATGGCAAGACGCGCATTGGATTGCACTAGGGTAATTTGACTCGGCGAACACGGCCGCGTGGGGATCTTCCTCTGAAAACGAATTGGATGACCAAATGATCATGCCAAAAATGAATAATCTGAAAAAATTTCGGTGAGACATTTGCTGTTACCCCTATCCTTGGTTGCTCCTGTATCTAAGCAGGGTTTAGTGCTTTCTCTCCTTAAACTCCCTTTAGATAATCATACATTAATTTTTTAATTTTTTGTACTTTTTATGGCGAGATTTTAACTCCTTGTTGGGTGTCAACTACTATTCCAATTTCAGAACAACGACTGTAGCCAAGCGAGTGGAGGGCATTTACACAAAGATTAGCTTTATCGGCCTCAATCGATAATAAAAATCCTCCAGCTGTTTGTGGGTCAAAGCATAATTCGAAACGCGGATCATTTCTAATATCG
>MDTA01198355.1_pt1 | contig 12273 bp, 11 predicted proteins | sample 811151 | NCBI WGS metagenome assembly MDTA01 (sample SAMN05326648, study PRJNA326480) | marine metagenome | isolation source: seawater | place: Indian Ocean: South | collected 2010
CTAAATCCTGATAGAATTTCGATGCCTGATTTTGATATAGATTTTTGTGAAGAAAAAAGAGATTTAGTTTTTGAATATTTAACTACAAAATATAAAGATAGTGTAGCTCATATTATTACTTTTGGTAAGTTAAAAGCAAGAATGGTTATAAGAGATGTCGGTAGGGTTTTGGGATTACCCTATGGCTTTATAGACAGTATTTGTAAAATGATACCTTTTGATCCATCTAGACCAATGTCATTGCAGGAATGTATTAATGTTGAGCCCAGACTGCAAAAGTTAATTAAAGAGGATAAAAGGGTTGATAGATTGGTTAATTTATCTCTTAAATTAGAGGGTTTAAATCGTAATGTTGCAACTCATGCAGCAGGTGTCGTAATCGCAGATAAAAAATTAACTGAAACTGTACCTTTATACAAAGATAATTCAGCCGATTTGCTATTACCTTCAACTCAGTTTGATATGTACTCAGCAGAAAATGCAGGACTTATTAAATTTGATTTTTTAGGTTTAAAAACATTAACGGTTATTGATAAAGCTCAAAAACTAATAAATAAAATTAATCCTGAATTTAATATAGAAAAAATTAATTACGAAGATCAAGAAGTATACGAATTATTATCTAGTGGTAAAACTGTTGGTTTATTTCAACTGGAGAGTTCTGGCATGAAAGATGCACTTATAAACATGAAGCCTAATAGGTTAGAAGATATTATTGCACTTGTTGCATTGTATAGACCAGGCCCCATGAGCAATATACCAATCTATAATGAATGTAAGCATGGAATAAGAGAACCTGATTATCTCCACCCTAAATTAGAGAAAATTTTAAAACCAACATATGGCGTAATAATTTATCAAGAACAGGTTATGCAGATAGCTCAAGTTCTTTCAGGATTTACAGCAGGAGAAGCTGATATCTTGAGAAGAGCAATGGGGAAAAAAAAGAGAGCAGAATTAGAGAAACAAAAGCAAAGATTCGTAGATGGCGCATATAAAAATGGAATTAGTAAAGATATTGCAGCTGGAATTTTTTTAAAAATAGAACCATTTGCTGAATATGGTTTTAACAAAAGCCATGCTGCTGCATATGCTGTTATTGCTTATCAAACAGCATTTCTAAAAACTCATTTTCCTCACGAATTTTTTGTAGCTTCTATGTCAATGGAATTATCAAATCAAAAAAAGTTAAGTGAATTTTATGAAGAATTAAAAAGACTTAAAATTCCAATTATCAGACCAGATATAAATGTTTCAAGCTCAAACTTTTTTTCAGATGGTAAAAATTTTTATTATGCCCTTGGCGCAATTAAAAACGTAGGTTTTGAAGCAATAACGAATGTTATAAAAGAAAGAAATAAAAATGGTAAATTTAAAAACTTGTCTGATTTTATTAACAGAGTAAATCCAAAAGATATAAATAAATTACAAATGGAAGGATTGGTTAAAGCTGGATCTTTTGATAAACTAAATAATAATAGACAATCAATTTTCAATTCAATTCCAAATATAATTTTAAAATCAAAAAATATCCATGAAAATAAGTTGTTAAATCAGATAGATTTATTTGGAAATGAAGAGAATGAAGAAGTAGATTTTTTAGAAGATATAGATGATTGGAAGACAGATGTTAAGCTTACAAAAGAATTTGAAACAATTGGTTTCTATATTTCTGATCATCCACTAAATCAATATAAAAAAATCCTTCATCACTACAATGTAATTAGTTTTGACGATTTTAATAATAACAAAGACATCTTAAGTTCTAATATTGCTTGCACTGTTCTTAAAGTTCAAGAAAAAAAAACTCAAAAAGGAAATTCTTATGCAATTATTAAATTTTCAGACTTATCAAATGTTTTTGAATTATTTATCTTTTCAGACATTTTTGATGTAAATAGAGAAATATTATCTGAAGGAAATTCTTTAATTATTACTTTAATTAAAAATTTTACTGATGAATCAAAGAATCAAATAAGAATAAATGTAAAAAAAAATGTTCCTTTAAAAGAATTAATCAACAAACCAATAAAAAATATTACATTTAATTTTCGAAATATAAATGATTTATCAAAGTTGAAAAATTTAAGTTTAAATGATGCTGAAACCAATGTTAAATTTTATTTAAAAAGAGATCGGGAGACACTTATTTTCAAACTTAAAAATAAAAGGAAAATAAATAATAACCTACTAAATGCTCTAGAATTAGAAAAAAATATTGAAATAGATTAAAAAAAAGGTTGTTTTTTTATTAAAAATTAGTATTTATCTCCCAAATTAACACGCACACAATTAGTGGTTTAATACCTCCGGTCCCTATGCGGGCAATAATTGTGGTGGCATAACCGGAAAGAAATATGAAAATACCTAAAATAACTATCGAGCAACTATTAGAAGCTGGAGTTCATCTTGGTCATAAAACTTTAAGATGGAATCCAAAAATGAAAAAATATATTTTTGGCAAAAGAGACTCCATACATATAATTGATTTAACACAGACACTAGATTTAACAAATTCTGCACTAGAAAAAGTTCATAATACAATATCCTCAGGAGGAAAAATATTATTCATATCAACTAAAAAACAAGCATCCGAAGCAGTTGCAAAACTTGCCAAGGATACAGATCAGTATTTTGTAAATTATAGATGGTTAGGAGGAATGCTTACTAACTGGGGAACAATCTCTAACTCAATAAAAAAACTAAATAAAATTAATTCTGATCTTTCTGCTGAAAATAGAGGTTTTACAAAAAAAGAATTACTTAAGTTAAGTGGTCAAAGAGATAAATTACAAAGATCATTAGGTGGAATAATGGAAATGAAAAAAATTCCAGACTTAGTATTTATAATTGATACGAATTATGAATCTTTAGCTATTAAAGAGTCTATTAAATTAGGTATTCCAATAATTGCAGTATTAGATACCAATTCTAATCCTGACGGTATTGATTACCCTATACCTGGAAATGATGATGCAAGAAGATCAATCGATTTATATTGTAACTTGATGAAAGAAACTATAATTGATGCAAAACAAAATATAAAAATTATAGAAAAAACAAGTCAAAGTGAGTCCACATCAGATGGAAAAAATTTAAATATAAATAAACCATCTGGCAATAAATTAAATTAAAAAAAAGATCATGACTGATATTCAAAGTGTAAAAAAACTAAGACAATCTACAGGAGCAGGGTTTAAAGATTGTAATGCAGCATTAAATGAAGCGGGTGGAGATTTAGAAAAAGCTGCAGAAATATTAAGAGTCAAAGGTATAGCAAAAGCTTCAAAAAAAATGTCACGTGATGCAAAAGAGGGAGTTGTTGTAATAAGCGGAGATACTACAAAAACTTCAATTATTGAAATAAACTGTGAGACAGATTTTGTAGCAAAAAACAATGATTTTATTAATTTTGCAAAAGAAATTGGTGAAATTAATAACTCTTGTTCATCGTCCTTAGATAAATTAAATAAATCTAGCATGCAAAATGGTAAGACTGTAGAGGATAATTTAGTCTCACTCATCGCTAAAATAGGTGAAAAAATTACAATTGGTAAATGTAAAACAGTTCAAATTGCAAACTCTAAAAATTTTAGTTATCAGCATTCTGTAATAAAAGATAATGTATCTAGACTAGGTGTAGTTGTTGCTCTAGAAATGAAAGAAAATAATGATGTAATTGATATTTTTGGAAAACAACTATCAATGCATATAGCTGCTTCAAATCCGATTGCGTTAAATTCTGAAGATATAAACAAAGAAATCATAGAAAAAGAACAAGATTTGATTGCAGAAGAATTAAAAAATTCAGGCAAACCAGACGAGATTGCTAAAAAAATCAGCTTTGGTAAAATTAATAAATTTAAAGAGGATAATAGTTTAATGTCTCAAGATTGGGTCATGGAACCCAAAAAAAAGGTAAAGGATATTTTATCTGAAATGCAAATTCCAAATTTAAAAATTAAAGAATTTGTAAGAATAAAAATTGGTGAATAATGTTTGAGGATAAAACATATCAAGATAAAATGTCAAAAACTATTGATGTTTTTTCAAAAGAGTTAAATGCACTTAGAACCGGTAGAGCAAATGCAAGTATGTTAGATCTTGTCAAAGTTGATGTTTATGGACAAAAAATGCCAATAAATCAACTTGGAACTATAACAACACCAGAACCAAGGACAATTAATATTCAAGTATGGGATCTGAATAATGTAACATTAGTAGACTCTGCAATAAAAAAATCTGAGTTAGGATTAAATCCACAGATAGATGGACAATTAATTAGACTGCCCATACCAGATTTAAGTGAAGAAAGAAGATTTGAAATGAAAAAAATAGTTAAATCAACAGGAGAAAAATGCAAAGTCTCAATAAGAAATATAAGAAGAGAAGCAAATGATGATTTAAAAAAACTTTTAAAATCAAAAGAAATATCAGAAGATATCGAAAAAAAATTTGAAAAAATTATTCAAGAATATACTGATAATAATATTAAATTAGTTGATGAGAAAGTTTCTTTCAAAGAAAAAGAAATAATGAAAATATGAATTCACCCAATCATGTAGCCATAATTATGGATGGCAATGGTCGTTGGGGTTTAAAAAAAAAAAATTCAAGAAATTATGGTCATAAAAAAGGCTTAGAAACAGTAGAAACAGTAATTAATGCCTCAATTGAAGAAAAAATAAAATTTTTAACATTATTTGTATTTTCGACAGAGAATTGGAAGAGACCTAAGAATGAAATAAAATATTTATTTCAACTATTAGACTATTATTTAAATAGTAAAATTGCTGATTTACAAAAAAGAAAAATTAAAATAAAAATTTTTGGTAATTTAAACAAATTTCCAAAAAGTTTAAAATCTAAATTGTTTTACGTTGAAAGAGTTACAAAAAGAAATTCTGTAATTCAAATTAATATGGCACTAAATTATGGATCAAGACAAGAATTAATTGACAGTATAAATAAAATAAAAAAAAAAAAACTACCAATAAATGAAAAAAATATAAATAATAATTTATATACTAGAAATATACCAGATCCTGAAATATTAATCAGAACTGGCAATACAAACAGAATTAGTAATTTTCTAATTTGGCAATCTATTTATTCAGAGATTTTTTTTGTTAAAAAAATGTGGCCTGAATTTACTAAAATTGATTTTAAAAAAATAATAAGAAAGTATAAAAGAATTAATCGAAATTTTGGAGGTATTGATGTCAGAGATAAGTAAAAGAATATTAACATCATTTTTACTGTTATCTCTATTTTTAGTAGCACTTCTTAATAATTATCTATTATTTTTGATTCTTTTATTATGCTTTTACCAAATTTTTTATGAATTCTTTACATTATTAAATAAAATTTTTAATAATAAATATAAAGTATATTTTTTATTATCTTTATTAATAACACTTTTTTTATTGTTTTATATATTTGCTTTTTTTTCGTATTCTATGATCTTGGGCAATGACAAAGATAAAACTTTTTTATTATTACTTATAACAATTTCTATATTATCAGATGTAGGTGGTTATATTTTTGGAAAAATTTTTAAAGGAAAAAAATTAAGCAAAATTAGTCCAAATAAAACAATCTCTGGTATGCTTGGGGCCTATTTCTTATCATTTATAATTGTTATCTTAACTTTTAAAAGTTTTGTACAAATTAAAACCTTATTAGTAATTATCTTTTTAGTTTCAACAATCTCACAATTTGGAGATTTATTTATTTCATATCTAAAAAGAAAAAGTAAATTAAAAGATACCGGTAAGCTTTTGCCTGGTCATGGTGGTTTATTAGATAGATTTGATGGACTAATTTTTGCTATATTATTAGGTTCTATAATTAAAATTTTTATATGATCACTAGCTTAATAATATTGGGTTCCACAGGATCTATAGGGACAACAACATTAAATTGTATTAAAACAAAAAAAAATTTTAAGGTAGTTTTACTTTCTGCAAATAAAAATATAAAAAAACTTTATAAACAATCTTTATTACATAATGTAAAAAATGTAATAATTGAAGATGAAAAGAAATATTCAGAATACAAAGATGTCTTTAAAAAAAAAAATATAAATCTACATCTTGGATTTAAAAATATAAATAAAATATTAAAAAAAAAAGCAACATATGCAATTAATTCAATTTCAGGTATTGAGGGGCTTGAGCCAACACTGAAAATAATACCATTTTCTAAAAAAATTTTAATAGCTAATAAAGAGACAATCATTTGTGCTTGGGAAATAATTGAAAATAAATTAAAAAAACATAATTGTGATTTTATACCAATAGATTCAGAACATTTTTCAATATGGAGCTTAATAAGAAATGAGAATAATAAAAATATTGATAAAATAATTCTAACAGCTTCTGGGGGACCATTTTTAAGAAAGAAAAGAAGTGAATTATTTAATATTAAGCCAAAGTTTGCTTTGCAACATCCTAATTGGAAAATGGGAAAGAAAATTTCTATTGATTCCTCAACAATGATGAATAAGATTTTTGAATTAATAGAGGCTAAAAAAATTTTCAATTTGAATAAAAGAAAACTTTCAATAATAATTCACCCTCTATCTTATGTACATGCTATTGTTTTTTTGAAGGGTAATATTGTAAAATTATTAGCTCATGAGACTAATATGAGTATACCTATAAAAAATGCTCTAGGAATACATGAAAAATCCAATGATAAAAAAATTTTTAATCAATTAGATAATTTAAATACTTTAAAATTTGAAAAGCCCAATGTTAGGCAATTTCCATTATTATCTATTATTAATTTGATACCAAATCATGTATCTTTTTTTGAAACGATATTAATAACAGTTAATGATAATTTGGTAAAAAAATATCTAGATAATAAAATTAATTATATTTCAGTACATCGAAATCTTCTACATTTAATTAAAAGTACTTTTTTCACTAAATATTATAAATTAAAACCAAAAAATATTTATGATATAAAAAGAATGGTTAAGATAACAAATATTTACATTGAAAATAAAATAAAACTTTATGATAGATAAACTTAAATTGATAAAAAAAATTTTTATATTTCTATTTATTAATTTGTTATTTTATAATTTTTCCTATTCCGATGTAATAAAAAGTATAGAGATAAAAGGAAATGAAAGAATTACAGACGAGACTGTAATAATGTTTTCATCATTAAAAATTGGTCAAAAAATAAATAAAGATCAATTAAATAATTCATTGAAAGAATTATATTACACGGACTACTTTAAGAATGTTGAATTATCTTTTGATAACAATATTGTTAAAATAATTGTCGTTGAAAATCCTATTATACAATCAATAACTATTGAGGGTATTAAAGGTAATAGTTTAAATGAAAAAATTCTTGAAATAACCTCCAAAATTGAAAAATATCCCTTTGTTGAAAATAAAATTAATGAACAAGTAATTTTATTGAAAAATATTTTAAAATCATATGGTTATTATTTTGTAAAATTAGAAACCTCAATTATTAAAAATTCAAATAATACTGTTGATTTAAATTATAAATTTGACTTAGGAGAAATAGCAAAAATAAAAAAAATAAATTTTATTGGTGATAAAATTTACAATGATACAATCTTAAGAAATATAATTATCTCTGAGGAAGCTAAATTTTGGAAATTTATAACAAAGAATAAATTTTTAGATATAAATAGAATTAATGCAGATGTTAATAGATTAAATAAATTCTATAAAAATAGAGGTTTCTATAACGTAAAAATTAAATCAACTACTGCTGTGATTACAGATGATAATCAATTTGAATTAATTTTTAATATAAATGCGGGAAACAAGTTCTATTTTGATGAGATTAAATTTGATGAAGCTAAAAATATAGAAGAGAATGATCTTAAATTTTTTAAAAAAAAATTTAATGATTTTAAGGATAAAAACTATTCTGAAAAAAAACTTTTAAATCTAATTGATGAAATAAACGAGTTTACCTTGGAGAATGATTTTATTTTTTTAAATGCAAATTTTAAGACAATTATAAAAGATAGTAATAAAATTAATGTTATAATAGATTTTGAAGACCTAGATAGAATATTTGTTGATAGAATTAATATTTTTGGAAATTTTATAACTGATGAGAAAGTTATTAGAAATTCGTTAATTGTAGATGAGGGAGATCCTTTTAACAAAATATTATTTGATAGATCCCTATCTAATCTAAAATCATTAAATATTTTTAGGAGTGTTGATTATACTAGTAAAGAAGTAGAGCAATCAAATAAAGTAATAGATATTACGGTCGAAGAAAGACCCACAGGTGAACTATTTGCTGGTGCAGGAACAGGAACAACCGGATCAAGTATTACTGCAGGTATAAAAGAAAATAATTATCTTGGATTAGGTATCAAATTTGACTCAAATTTAACGATCACAGATGATGCTATAAGGGGAAAGTTTTCAGTAAATAATCCTAACTATAAAAATTCTGATAAATCGATCAAAACAGAAATAGAAAGTTCAGCAGATGATCTTTTTTCATTAAGCGGATATAAAACAAGTAAAACAGGTATAACTGTTGGAACTGAATTTGAGCAAAAGAATGATATGTTTATAAATCTGGAGATGTCCAATTATTATGAAGACCTTGAGACCTCATCATCAGCTAACTCAATAGTCAAAAGGCAAGAAGGCACTTATTTTGAAAATCTTTTAACATACGCGATAAAATATAATAAGTTAGATCAAAATTATCAGCCAACAGATGGATTTATTAGTTTCTTTTCTCAGACAATACCGCTCATTTCAGATGATCGTTCATTAGAAAATAAATTTACAAGTTCAACATATCATACGATCTCGGATAATATAATTTTGTCTGCAAATTTATATTTAAATACAATTAATTCTTTCGATGATGATGTTAGAATATCTAAAAGACTTCATGTTCCAACTAGACGCTTAAGAGGATTTGAAGGAGGAAAAATAGGACCTAAAGATGGTGAACAATTTATTGGTGGAAATTATGCAACAGCTTTAAATCTAAATTCTACATTACCAAATTTAGTTTTTGAAAGTGAAGAATTAGATTTTAACATATTTTTAGATGTGGCAAATGTTTGGGAGGTTGACTATAACAGTTCATTGGACTCAAATAAAATTAGATCAGCTGCCGGTATTGCTGTTAACTGGTTCAGTGCAATTGGTCCATTATCCTTTTCCTACGCAATACCACTAAGTAACAGTAATACTGATGTAACTGAAAATTTCAGATTTCAAATTGGAACATCATTTTAATGAAAAAAATAATTTTTTTATTTTTATTTTATTTTATAAGCAATAATGCTTATTCGAGTAATGTTGCTTACCTTGACGTTCAGTATATCATAGATAATTCTGATATAGGTTTATTTTACAAAAATAAAATTAAATTAATACAAGATAAAAATAGTAATATTTTAAAACCTATTGAAGATAGAATTAAAAATAAAGAATTAGAAATAAAAAATAAAAAAAACATACTTAATAAATCAGAAATTGAAAATAAAATAAATGATCTAAATAAACAAATTAAAGATTATCAAATAAACAGAAAAGAACTAAATAATAAATTGAATAAAAAAAAAAAAGAATATACTTCAAAGATTTTAGCACTATTAAATCCTTTATTAACTAATTATGTCGATAAAAACGCAATTGTAATAGTTTTAGAAAAAAAAAATATTTTAGTTGGTATTAAATCATTAGATATAACTTCTAATTTGTTAGAATTAATTAACAACGAAACCAAAAAACAAAATTTAATAAATGAAAATTAAAAATCCATTTTTTTCAAAACAAAATAATATTTATCTTTCAAATATACTGAAAACTTTAGGTAAAAATAAAATAAAAAAAGATGTTAAGATTAACAATATATCTGATATTTTTTCAGCCTCATCTACCGATATTTCATTTTTTAATAATTTAAAGTACTTTGAACAATTAAAAAAATCAAAAGTTAAATATGTGATTACAAATGAAAAATATAGTCATAAAATTAAAAATTATTGTTATCCAATAATTGTAGAAAATGTTTTAAAGTCTGTTTATGAAATCACTAAGATTTTCTATCCAAAGTCTTTAGATGATGCAGTTGACTTTTTAGTAAAAGAACCAAGGTATGATTTATATAAAAATATTAAAATTGGTAAAAATGTTCTTTTTGGCGACAATGTCAAAGTTGGAAAAAATACTATAATCGGACATAATACAATTATAGAATCTCATGTTAAAATTGGAATAAATTGTATTATAGGAAGTAATGTACTAATAAAGAATTCTATTATAGGCAAAAATGTTAGAATTCTTGATGGATCAATAATTGGAAAAAAAGGCTTTGGTTTTTTTCCGAGTAAAATTAAAAATTTAAGATATCCACATATTGGGATGGTAATAATAAAGGATAATGCAGAAATTGGATGCAATAACACAATTGATAGAGGTTCATTGTCTAACACTGTTATTGGTAAGAATACCTTTTTAGACAATCAAGTACATGTTGGGCATAATGTAAATATTGGTGATAACTGTGTTATTACCGGTCAAGTTGGATTTGCTGGAAGTTCTAAAATTGGAAATAGAGTCTTAATTGGAGGCCAAGCTGGTATTTCAGGTCATTTAACGATTGGAAGTAACGTACAAATAGGTGGTGGTAGTGGTGTAATAAAAAATATACCAGACAATTCTAAAGTCATGGGATATCCTGCCAAAGATATTAAAAATTTTTTAAAAGATAATAAAAATGTCAGATAAGTTAAATAAAAATCAAATTATGAATTTGCTACCTCATAGAGAGCCAATGCTTTTAATAGATGAATTAATTAATATCAAAAAGTTAAAATCAGCTACTGCAATTGTTAATGTTAGAAAGGATAGTTTCTATGTCCAAGGTCATTTTCCTGATGAACCTGTAATGCCGGGTGTATTAATTGTTGAAGCATTTGGACAAGCTGCAGCAGCTTTAACTGCTGCAGGCATAGATAAAAAAACCTATGAAAATAAGCTCGTATTCTTAATGACAATAGATAAAGCTAGATTTAGAAATCCTGTTATACCCAATTGTAGATTGGAATTAAATATTGAGGCTGTGAGATCACATGGTAGAGTATGGAAATATAAAGGCGAGGCTATTGTGGATGGTAAAAAAATGGCTGATGCTTTTTGGGCAGCGACAATAGTAGATAGAAAGAAATAATCAGTAGTAATTCTTGATAACTATTTAAAAGATAATTTGTTATCAACTAATTGTGATACATTCTACGGCAATTGTTAACAATAAATCAAAAATTTCTTCAAATTGCGAGATAGGACCATATTGTGTGATCGGCCCAGATGTAGAAATTGGATCTAATACTAAGTTACATTCTCATGTTAGCATTATAGGAAATACTAAAATTGGTAGCAATAATGAAATATATCCATATGTATCACTAGGCACACCACCTCAAGACTTAAAATATAAAGGTGAAAAAAATTTTATTATTATAGGAAATAATAATAAACTAAGGGAATATGTAAATATTAATCCAGGTACCACACAAGGTGGAACGGTAACAAAATTAGGAAATAATAATTTATTAATGGTTTATAGTCATGTGGCTCATGATTGTAATATTGGAAATAATATTGTTCTAGCAAATAATGTTCAAGTTGGTGGCCATGTTACAATTGAAGATAATGCAATTGTTGGTGGTAGTTGTGCAATCCATCAATTTTCAAGAATTGGTCAATTAGCAATGGTTGGTGGCATGACTGGTGTTTTAAGTGATGTGATACCATATGGTCTTTCGCTAGGTAATAGAAATAATTTAGTAGGGATTAATATTATTGGATTAAGAAGAGCAAAAATTTCAAATCAAGATATAAAATTATTACAAAAATTTTATGATAATGTTTTTATTAGTCAAAATTTTAGATCAAATATTGAAAATCTTGAGAGTGAGCTAAAAAATAATAAATATGTAAAAAAAATAATTGATTTTATTGAAAAGGATAAAAAAAGACCAATATCACTTCCAGAAAATATTAAATGATTGGATTATTTTTAGGTGAAAAAAAATTACCATTAGAAATTTTAAAAAGTTTAAAAAAAAAGAAAGTTAAATATTTCATAATAGATTTATCAAAAAATAATAAATTCAAAAAAGATAAAAACAGTTATTTTATTAATATCGGAAAATTTGGTAAAATTTTAGAATTAATTAAATCAAAAAAATGTAAAAAAGTTTTATTTGCTGGAAATATCATTAAACCA
>MDTA01195105.1_pt1 | contig 12272 bp, 6 predicted proteins | sample 811151 | NCBI WGS metagenome assembly MDTA01 (sample SAMN05326648, study PRJNA326480) | marine metagenome | isolation source: seawater | place: Indian Ocean: South | collected 2010
TCAACACACTGTTCCATTCCGAATCTAACGTGCTGCTCGGCGCGCCCACGGGTTCCGGTAAGACGATCAGCGCGGAGCTCGCGATGATGGCGGCGTTCAGGGACCACCCGGGAGGTAAGATTATCTACATAGCACCGCTCAAGGCGCTGGTCAGGGAGCGTATCGAGGACTGGAAAGGGAAGCTGTGCAAGGTTCTCAACAAAAAGCTCGTGGAGCTGACAGGCGACTACACGCCGGACATACGCGCGCTTCAGGGCGCAGACATAATCGTGTGCACCCCGGAGAAGTGGGACGGCATCTCGCGTCAGTGGCAGGCCAGGTCGTACGTCACCAAGGTTTCGTTGGTGGTGATTGATGAGATCCACCTGCTCGGCGCTGACCGCGGGCCAATCCTCGAGGTGATCGTGAGCCGCATGAGATTCATATCCACCCGCACCGAGCGACCGGTACGAATCGTCGGCCTTTCCACGGCGCTGGCCAACGCGAACGATCTCGCAGACTGGCTCGGCATTGAGAAGCAGGAGGGACCAAAGAGCGGCCTCTTCAACTTCAAGCCGTCGGTGCGACCGGTGCCGCTGGAGTGTCACATACAGGGTTACCCCGGAAAGTTCTACTGCCCGCGGATGATGACTATGAACAAGCCAACGTACGCCGCGATCCGCACACACTCTCCGGAGAAACCCGCCCTCGTGTTCGTGTCGTCCAGGCGGCAAACCAGGCTGACCGCCATTGACCTTATAGCGTATGCCGCCGCGGATGAGCGACCAGACACCTTCGTGCACATGGACCCATACGAGATGGAGATGCACTTGGCCAAGGTCAAATCACCCGAGCTGCGGCATACGCTTCAGTTCGGCGTCGGACTGCATCACGCGGGCCTGGCGCCCGAGGACAGAGCACTCTGCGAGGAGCTCTTCCTCAAGTGCAAGATCCAGGTGCTCGTTTGCACGTCGACTCTTGCGTGGGGGGTGAACCTGCCTGCGCACCTCGTCGTGATCAAGGGTACCGAGTTTTACGACGGCAAGACCCGCCGATACGTGGACTTTCCAATCACAGACGTGCTTCAGATGATGGGCCGCGCCGGCAGGCCCCAGTTCGACACCAGCGCCGTCGCAGTGATCATGGTGCATGAGCCAAAGAAGGCGTTTTACAAGAAGTTCTTGTACGAGCCCTTTCCCGTGGAATCATCCCTCGCAGATCAGCTCCCGGACCACTTCAACGCCGAGGTGGTCGCGGGCACTATTCGCTCCAAGCAGGACGCGGTGGACTACCTGACGTGGACCTATTTTTTCCGCAGGCTCGTCAAGAACCCGTCCTATTACGACTTGGAGAGCGTGGAGCACGACGCTCTGAACGCGTTTTTATCGCGGCTGGTGGAGAATGCCCTTGCGCAGCTGGAGGATGCGCAGTGTCTCACGATCGGCGAGGACGACAGCCTGGAGCCCGCGACGATGGGGCGCATCGCGAGCTTTTACTACCTTCAGCACCCCTCTGTCGCGCTGTTTGCATCCAGTCTGGGCCCGGATACCTCCCTGGAGCAGCTTCTGGGCATCCTCTGCGGCGTGGCAGAGTACGACGAGCTCCCCGTGCGTCACAACGAGGACAAGGTGAACGCCGAGCTGGCTCGGCAGGTCGAGGACGCGGGCGGGTTCAAGGTGGACGCTCGGCTCGCGGACGATCCCCACACAAAGGCTAATTTGCTGTTCCAGGCGCACTTCCTTCGGATGCAGCTGCCGATGAGCGACTACGTCACCGACGCAAAGGGTGTGCTGGACCAGGCGGTGAGGATCCTTCAGGCGATAATCGACGTGTGCGTCGAGTCCGGCTGGCTCGCGACGTGCCTGCACGCGATGAATTTGATGCAGATGGTCATGCAGGGACGGTTCATAACCGATCCCAGCTGTATGTCGGTGCCTGGCGTGGACGAACAAAAAGCCGCGTCGCTGTCTGGGTCGGGATACGAAGCCCTGCCGCAGCTCGTGGACGCGTGCGTCAACAAAGAGGCCGCCGCGAGGAAGGCGCTCACAAACGCCGGTTTAAAGCAGAGGCAGGTGGACGAGGCTGTGAATCACTGCCAACGAATGCCGCTCATCGACATCGACGCGAAGCTGTCCAAAGACAGTACCGAGGTTGAGGTCAATCTGCGCCGCGCGTCAAAGTCTGCGGGTGGGGGAGGCAAAGGAGGCGGCCGGGGTTCCGCGCCCCGAGCGATACTGCCGAGGTACCCTAAGGCCAAGGAGGAGGGGTGGTGGCTGATCCTCGGCGACAGGAACAACCGCGAGCTCCTCTCGCTCAAGCGCGTCGGGTTCGGGCAGAACGCTCGAGCCAAGCTGGCGGTGGACCGGTCCGCAAACGCCGTATTCGACCCGGACCTTTTCGTGTACCTCATCAGCGACTGCTACGTGGGACTCGACCAGGAGGTGGAGGTTTCGAGGGGTGGTGCCGGGGCGGTGGGTGCGGAAGATGCGGGGGATGCGGGGGATACGGATGACGAGCGAAGGTTCTGGCTCTCGCCGGAGCAAGTTGCGGCGAGACTCGCGGCGAGGGCGACGGAGGATACCGATTCGGACGAGGACTTTTGGGAGGTGCCCGCCGCCGCCGCGCCGGCGGGGGAGAGATACTCGGCGGTGATGGCGGCGAAGATGCCCGTGGAGGAGGACCCGTTCTTCTGGGAGAACGAGCGCGAGTATCTGGACGCAAAGTAGCAAAACAAATCATTTTTTTTGAAAGTAGAACCATCAGTAGCGGGGGCCGCCGTGAATCATCTCTTCGCATGCTGTGACCAAACCGCCGCACTCCACGTTCAGCTCCTCCTCCTGCCGTTTTTCCTCCGCCTTGAGGAAGGCCTCGAGCGTCCACTTCGCACCCTGTGGGAGCATGTCCACCTCGGTCGCGACGATATCCTGCTCGGGATCGCCCGATGAGGCGCTGCCCCAGTACTTGGCCCATGGCTTTGCCGGCCGCCACGTGGAGCCAGTCTCCATGAAGCACATCGCCTGCAGGTCATCCTCCAGCGAGAACCTGTCCATGTCCTCGACGAACATACGTACGCCCTTGCAGTACGGCGGGTTGGTCATGGGGATCTCGGCGAATCTGTTGTCCTGCACTTGGCTCTTCTTGTACTGCTGCTCATTCGTCGTTGGCTGCCGCTTGACCAGGCAGATCATCAACACGTTGTAAGGCTCGCTTGTGACGGGGTGGATCTCTCGGTCGAGACTCCACGCGGTCTCCTCGGGTAAGAGATAGTGGGGCTTCCCCGGGTGCTTCTGCTTCTCGTTAGGATCGACGCCCGGGCGCCAGAACGTGCGCGTGAGGCCGTCTATCTCGTTCAGAACGTTGACGGTGAGTCCGTACTCATCCACCCTGACGTCACAGTCGGAGCCCTCGATCCAAAAAGGGAGCTCGATCTCGAGCACTGCTTCCGTGCTGGACTCCTCCATCTTGTATGGCTGCCGCAGGCACCTGGCGTAGAACGGGTCGCCGTCGAAAAGTCGCGTCCACGTCTGACCGGGCTCAGCCTTTGTTACGGAGATGAGCATCTTGGTCCGCATCTGCGTCTGCAGCGTGTCAACCGGGCACTTCTCGTCAATCGGGAACGCAAACCGGCGCTCAAGAACAGGCGCCGAATCCTCAGCCTGGACGCGCAGCACGGCGTAGTGCCCGCCGCCGATCTCCATGTGGACCCGCTTATCCTCGAACCCCGTTGGAACGTGCACGGCGATGTACACCTTCCGTTCGGTCTGCGCCCAGGCGTAATACCGGGACAGCCGGTGGTCGTATCGCCTGACGTGGTGCGGGAGAGTTCCGTTAAAGTCGCAGGGCTTGGCTCCGAGTCCGTAGATTTCCGCGGCGGCCTCCTTGAAGGCGCGCGCCTCCGAGAGCTCGATGTCGTTGCGGTAGTTGGGATCCTCGAGCTGACGCTCTCTGCCGTCTTCCAAGGTCTTGGTCTCGAGCTCCTTCTCGGCGATTCTTCTCGCCATCGAACCCGGCGCGTTTTGCACGGGGTAGTGCAGACCGAACTGCCCCTTCCAGTGCATCTTGCGCGTGCAAAAGTCGCAGAATCGGCAGTCACAAACGTAGCAGGTCTTGTTTGAAGGCCGGCCGCACACTTCGCAGAGAACGACGAGCTGCCGCCCCGGATCGAGGTCCAGCCCGAGCCGCTCGAGATCGTCGAGGATCAAATCTTCGCCGCCGCGGGCTCGAGGGGTGACGCCCGGGATGTAGGTGAACTCGAACTCGCGCGCGAGAAGGTCGTACGTCGCCCTGCGCTGCGGGTCGGACAGCGTCTCGAACGCGAGCTGAACCTTCGCGAAGGTCATCGCGTCGCCGCCCTTATCCGGATGATGCTCGCGCGCGGCGGCTCGGTACGCCGATTTGATCTCAGCCGCGGTCGCGTCGCGTCCGATCCCGAGCGCGACGTAGTGCGCGTCGCCGCGGATGTCCTCGACCTGCGACCACGGGTCGTCGCGCCTCGGGCGAGGGTCATCGCCGTCGTTGCCGCTCATTTTCCTCTCTCGCACCGGGGAACGAGGCGAGCACGGCGCGAGTGGAGGATGGCGAAGGCGCCGAGACCCGCGTCCAGGCTTCCACCACCCGGAGCCTCGGGGCGTCCGAGACTCGATTTCGCGTGCGTTTTCCGGCGCGCAGTCCCCGAAAAGAAAAACGCTCGACGTTTTTGTTTTCTGGTTCGGCGACCGCTCCTGGACCGACCGACCGAGACCCAGAACCTTGAATAAAATATCGCCCTTTCGGGTGCCAGCACGGCGAAAAAAATCTCAAATCGGAATCTCAAAATCGAAAGTTCGGTCGCTTCTGTCGGCCCAGCCTTGAGAGTCCACACATGCATTCAGTCTTTGTTTTCCGAAAAATTGTCCCGAAATTTTTCGCGGATATTCCCCGGTCTCAAAACCCATCCTCAATCTGGTGAAGTGGACCTCCGAGCCTCTCATCGCGTGCCACCTGGTGTAACTGACGTGTAACTGTAGGTCGGACGACCAATATATTTTTCGTTGCCGTATGGGCAAACAGTCACGCCCCCCGTTTTTCGGCCCTAAGTCGGCCGGACGTTACGTGCGACGCTAAAAAGCGATCGCGCGCGTGCGCATCCGTTCCGGCCCCCGCAAAGCGCGGCGCGCGGGTTCGCGCGACGTCGGAAGAGGTTTTCGGATCACCCGGTCGGGTCCTCCGGAACCTCGGGTAGACGCATGGGCCCGACGCCCGCCCGGATGGGCGGTTCATGCCCCCCACCGGCGACGAGCCTTCCGCGCGTCTCGGAGGAGGGCGAGCTCACGGACGAGGCCGAATGCCTGACGTGCGACGAGGCGAGCCTCTGCGAGCCGGCGTGCTCGCGCGGAAGCGAGGGATCCGGCGCGCTGGGTGGGCGCTCGGCGTCCGCCGCAAGGTCCTCGGAGTCCCTCCACGTCGTGGAAAAGGTCAAACCCGTCGATCTCGTACCCCCGGCGCCGGGTTTCCGAGCCCCGGCCGGAGGTTCGGGATTGCGCCAACCAACTCTCCCGCGAAGCAAACCCGGAAGTCTCGGGTTTCGTTCCAAGACCTTCAAGTTTCGCAGCAGCAGCGTGGACAGCGGCCTCTACATGCTCGAGAACCGCGCGACGACCGCGGCGAGCGGGTACGCCATGCTCATGTCGCTCACCTTGCGGGTCATGGAGAAGATAAGGTAAGCGCTCGTGTGGGTTAATCGACGTCGTGTGCCTCGCCGCGCGTGTTCTTCGGCCCGCGGCTCGTTTTCCCATTGCCGGCAAATCGCGCCAAAAGCTCCCCCGCGGTTTTTCCCCAACCCCCACAGCGTTTACTGAGTTTTCCCCGCGCCAATCCCGCCCCGCCTCCTCCAGGCTCGACGGATGGCGGTGCATGCCCAAGGTGGAGTCCGACCTGTGGTGGCGCGCGCACTCGCACCCCATGTCCACCTCCGGTCCGCCCCCGCCGGTCACCACCGAGCTGATGCGCGTCGGGCAGAGGCTGCTCATCGGCATCAGGTCCCCGGCGAAACGCCCCACCGCTCCGGACGCCAGCCCCACGAGCTCGAGGCAGGGGACCGTGCACGACGTGATCAACGCCGCGGTGGAGCGCGCGCAGAGCTTCGCGCCCGCGAGGGTGGAGGCGTTCGGCCGCATCCTCGCGCCGGCCAACTGGGTGACGATCGATCGGCTCTCCGAATCATCCGAGGTGCGCGTCCGAGCATCCCGTCCCCCTTACCCCCCGCGCGCGCGCGTCGATCCCGGCTCCGATCGCGCCTTTTTCCGTGCCTTTCTCGCGCCTTTTCGCTCGGCCCGGGACGCGCGCGATTTTCCGACCGAACGCGCGACGCCCTCGCCCTCGATCGCCCGCTGAACGATCGCGTTCCGTTCCCTTCCGATGTAATTTCGCAGGGAAAGATGGTAGTCTGGTCCCCCGACGACGATGACGTCCCCGGCGCGGGCTTCGTGGTGACTCCCGCCGAGGCTGCGGCCAAGATGCTTTTCGGGGCGGACGAGGCCCCGCGCATGGTCTCCGCGCTCACCGCGGGGCTCGCGGCGACGGAGCAGAAATACGCGCACGCCTCCACCCCGAACGCGGGCCAACGGCGTAAATCCCTGGACGGGGACGATCGCCCGCGACCGCCGCGGCTGGCCAGGCACGCGAGCTTCACCTCGTGGGACTGGAACGGCAGCAGCCAGTCATCCGGGGAGGGATGCTGCGTCGAGTCCAACGCGCTCGCCGTCGGCGCCGAGGCGGAGGTATCGATGGCGCCCGGGGCGCTGGGCCTGCCCCGCCGCGGTAGAAGGGCCAACGCGACGCCGCCGCTGCCCACGATCCGCTCCCCGGTCGCGGTGGCGAAGCGGAGGAGGGTGTCCGAGGGCGAGATGGCTGAAAACGATCACGGTCACCCGACCTCCTCGTTACCCGTCGTTCACCCGAGCTCCCCGATCGTCATAAGCGCCAAGAAGAAATCTCCGCCGCGGCAATGCATGGACACCGCATCCGTGGATGACGATGGACCGTCGCACGTCGAGCTGGCGAGGGAGAGGGACGCGGAGGAGGAGCGAAGGCGCCGGCGAGAGGCGCGACGCGAGGGCGAGAGCGAAACCATGAAGGTGCTCCGGCGGCAGTGGGAGACGATGAAGGGCCGCACGATGAGGGCCGGCACCCCACCACCCGCGGGGGGCGCGAGGCCCGAGCGCGCGAGAGACGACGGCGACGGGGATACGCCGCCGCCGAAGATGGTTCGCCGGCGCGCGCCCAACCTCAAGCAGCGGCTCTCCGAGGTGCTCATCCCGGTTCTCAACCCGATGCGAAACTGGAACTTCAACACGCGCGTCACCGGCCTGAACCTGTCCAACGCGTCCATCGGGCCCGAGGGTGCCAAGTTTCTGGCGTCCGCGCTGCACGGGAGGCGGAACGCGGACGGGACGTGGGTGTTCAACAGCGTGCTTCGATCGCTGAATCTGGAGTTTAACTCCATAGGAGACGAGGGCGCCGTCGCGCTCTTCGAGGCTCTGGCGCCGCGGTGGGTCACCGACGGCGCGGACGACGCGTCGGACGTGTCGGGCCACAGTGAATTCGACCAGAACGAGTGGATGCGATCGACGGCTCCGGCGGCGTCCACGCCGACTCGGTCGGACGGCGCGTGGGTGTGCAACACGGCTATGCAGGAGCTCAACCTGAATTTTTGCGACATCGGGCCCTCGGGCGCGGCGGCGCTCGCGAGGGTGCTCGCGCCGCGCGTCGGGCCCGAGGGCGGGTGGGTGTTTTGCAGCGGAGTGACGGCCGTATCCATGTTCCACAACCACATCGGTCCGGAGGGTGCGAGGCTGCTGGGCGACGCGCTCGCGCCGCGGAGGCAACCGCAAACCGGCGAGCACGTCTTCAACCCCGTCTTCAGGGCTCTCAACGTCGGCAGGAACCAGCTCGGGGACCAGGGGCTCGCGCACATAGCGCGCGCGTTCGCCCCGAAGCGGTCCCATTCAAGCGGTCACTGGGAATTCAACCCCACGTTCACGCACCTCCACGCCAACCAGAATAGCTGCATGCACCAGGAGGGACCGCTCGCCGTCGGCGCCGCGCTCTCACCCCGTCCAAACCCCGACGGCGGGTGGGCGTTTGCCCATGGCCTCTCCACCCTGCACCTCGCCAACGTGCAGCTCGACGAAGAGGGCGGCAGGGCGATCGCCGGGATCATCGCGCCGAGGCAGAACGCCAGCACGGGCGTGTGGGTGTTCCCGTCCAACCTGAAGGTGCTCAACCTGTCTCGCACCGGACTCGGGGATACGGGCGCCTGCCACATCGCCGAGGCGCTCCTGCCCAGGTGGTCCCCGCTCGCGCAGCTGGGCGGCGGCGGCGCGTGCGGTCGGTGGCTGTTCAACTCGAAGCTGCGAGAGTTGCACCTGGGCGGCGCCATGATCGGCCCGGGCGGCGCCAAGGCTCTCGCCCGAGCTCTCACCCCGCAGCGCAACAACGACTTCCTCGCCGACGTCAAGGTCGAGTCGCAGTGGGCGTTCAACACCGCGCTGCGAATCCTGGACCTGCGCGATAACCAAATCGGTAGCGAGGGCATGGAAGCCATCGCCGCGATGCTCGAGCCCGTCCAGGTCGAGACGGACTTTGGCGCGCAGAGCCCAAACTCGGGCTCGTCCACGCCCGGCGCCTTCAACCCGAACGTTTTTTCCAACCCCACCGACCCCGCCGACACCGCGACGAACGCGAGCTCGGCGACGAGAACGGCCGGCACCGCCCCGCCCGGGCCCCGCACGCGGTGGATCTCCGGCGGCGGCGGCCTCACCGTCCTCAACCTGGAGTTCAACGACGCGGGGCCCGAGGGGATCTGCCACATCGCGAGGGCGCTGACCCCGCGGTGGTGCGCGGGGCTCCCGCCGGGCCGCGTCAGCCCCGACTCCGGCCGGTCCTCCCCGGCGTTCCCCGAGTACCCGCTCGGGCTCGGCACCCGGGGCTCGGGCTCGCCCGACAGCAGCAACGCGTCGTCGCCGGGTGCGACGCCCTACGGCTCGAGGCCGTCCTCCGCGAGGGGGGGGCGCGGCGGGTTTATCAACCCGCGGTCGCGCCCGAGCTCAGCTGGTGGATCCGGCGGTGGGTGGACCAACGGCGGCGCCCAGACGCTTTCGTTGGCTCAACTCGGCGACGGATACTGGGTCGCCAACCGCGCGTTGCGGGGTCTCGCCGTGGGCGGAAACCGCATGGGTAACGAGGGCGCCGCGGCGTTGGCGACGGCGATCGAGCCCCGGATGAACAGCGACGGTTCGTGGACCACCCCGGCGCTTCACGCGCTCGACGCCAAGGAGAACGGCATCGGCACCGAGGGCCTCCTGGCGCTGGCCAGGGCCTTGGAGCCCAAGTGCGGCCGATGCCTCCGCGGCAGGATCAGCAGGCTCAACTCCACCGACTCGCTCGCGTCCTTGGACGAGTGCAGGTCGGTCCGGCCCGGGAGCACGCACGGAGCCTCGCTCCTGTCCTCTGTGCTCCTCAACAACGCCACCAACGCCGCCGGCGACGTCGTCGGTCTGATGAACCAGTGGGGCCTCGGCGGGAACTCCCCGGCGGACAGCCCGAGGAGCTTCTCGCCCACGTCCGACACCGAGCGAGGCTCGCCGTTCCCGGGGGGCTCACCGAGGGTTGGGTCCCCCACGGGTGAGTGCTCTTTCGAGATTCACAGCGCGGTGCGCAGGCTCGACCTGCTTCACAACGACTCGAGCGCCGACTTGAAGGCTGTGTTCCAGCATCTCAAGTCCACGGGCTCGCAGTGCGACGTGACCATCTGATGAGCGCGACTGAATCAAGTCTGCGACTCGGCTCTTGTTCTTTTATCCGTGACATGTACCAGCACCACTGATGTATTATAAAGCAGGTCGGCCGCTTGCCGACCCGCTTTTGACCCAGCTTTTGAACAATAACATCGTACTGTACCTCTAAATGACATCGTCGATCGTCTATGAGTCCTAGCTAGCTACTATTCGCCCCGGCGCACGCCGTCCGGCAGCTCCGCCAGTATCTCCCAGAAATCCTCCGCGTGTTCCCCGTGCGGGTTGGACACCCTGTCTGGCGCCATCCGCTGCGCAAAGTCCGCATCCAGGATCGCCGTGACGTCCCCCAAGGGCACCGTCTTTGGCCCCCGTGTGTACGTCGCCTCCAGCCACACGCCGGTCTCCTCCTCCTGGAACAGTGGCTGACACACGCACGTCCCGTCGCTGGCTCGCACGGACTCCACCTTGCCGACGCTGAGCCCGTCGCCGTCCCTAAATACCACCACGTCCCACTCGACGATGACGCCGTTCGCCCCCTCCCCGGGCGACGCGTCGGTGGGGCTGGGTGCGGGGCGCGCGGTGCGACTGAATCGCGCCGGGCGCGCCGGGGAGGCGAGACTGCGACTGAAGGTGCCCGGACGGGCGGCGGTGCGAGCGCCCGTGAACACAGCCGACATGGGTCCGCGCGGGGACGACTGAAGGATCGGATAGGACTGGTCGACTGGAGATTGTTTTGCTGGAGACGTGCAAGCCATGAAATGTAGCACTGACGAGATCTGGGAAGGACCACAGTTCGCCCCTTAGAGTTGAAATGGCAGGTCAGGATCGATGGGAGCGCGCTGTGCTCAGCGGTCAGTCCGCGATCGCTACGGCCCTCATATGCATCGTCGTGCTCGTGACCCTGCCGCTCTTGAAGATGTTGGTCAGGCTCGGGGCCCTTGTGGGTCTGGCGAGTTTATACATCAACAACCCTTGCCGAGAGCCCTCCACGCACAACAAGGCATGGGAGATGCTCCTGGCGGAGCGCCGCCGACGCATCGGGGAGAGAAACGCAAAGGATGTGAGTAACCTCAACGTCTTATCGCTCATCAAGAACGCCGTAAACGACACCACGGGCCTGATATCCGGCCAGCGGGTAATGTGCGACTTCGTGTTCTTCTCCTTCGCGTACATCGACAGCGAGTCGGGGGTTGACGCCGAGTACTTCGCGTTGGGGGCGATGGGCAGTTGGAGGATCGTGGAGATGGCGGTTCTGAGGAGGCTGGCGACTAGTTTTGCGATGGGTTTAGACGGGATGTCATCGGGGATAGGTGGTGACGGGGGGACAGGCAGCAGGGCGGAGCCTCAGGGTTGAGAGATTGTTAGCTCGTGTCCATAACGCACAGGTGTATGGGGGAAATGGAAAATTAGACCATGATTTCTTGAGTTATCGTTCGCGACCTTAAATGTCGAGGTCCCCCCGAGTCAAGAAAACTCGGGACGGCCGCAACTAAAACGTTCATACCACGCCGCGTCCGCTGGACGCAGGTCGGTGCCCGGGCGCGGTCGTTGACATCGCGCACGACTCGATACGTCGTCACGCCGCGAGCGACTCGTCAAGGTCTACCGGGCACGCAAGCCCGTCCGCTGGACTCGCATCTCGGTGTTAATTAAAAAGAGCGTTTCGGGGGAACCTCCAGCCCGAGACGAACGATGCCGGTGTTCGGCGTCAGCGTGCAGGATGCGTGCAGGGAGAGCGGCGGCCTGCCGAGAGTGGTCGCGGAGACCATCGCATGGCTCGATGCGCATGGTGAGTCGACGTTCATCGTCTGGGGACGTCCTCCGCTCGACCCGATTCAGTTCCCCCCGTCCAGATCCCGCTTTCGTCCCCACGCCTCGCTGACCCTTCCCCCCCGTTCAACCTCGAATTTCCCCTCGCAGTCGGCGTCAAGCCCGCAGAGAACATGTTCAAAGTTCGCGGAGACCACAACAAGATCCAGGAGTGCCGCATCAGGTACGACAGGGGCGAGGTGATGCCTCTGAAGGGATGCGCCGACGCGCACACCGTAGCCGGCGTGCTCAAGCTCTACCTCGCCTCCCTCCCGGAGCCGCTTCTCACCTTCCGCCTGTACGACTCCCTCCTCGCGGTGGCGGCGATGCCCTCGAGGTCCAGGCGAGTTCTCGCCCTCGGATCGCTGCTCGACTCCCTCGACATCAGCGCCAAGCGGACTCTCTCCGCCGTCTCCGCGTTTCTTCGAAGGTGCGCCCAGGCCAACGCGGCGGCGAGGCCGGCGGCTTCGCGGAGCGACGCGGACGAGACCGCCACCCTCGCGCGATGCGTCAGGGACATCTCGACCGCGTTTAGCCCGCTCCTTCTGCGCCTGCGCGGCGCCCAGAGAGACGCGGCGGCGCTCGCCGAGGACACCGCTCGCGCCGACCACGTCGTCGAGCTCCTCGTCGAGTACCACGCCGAGATTATCGGTCTCAACAGGCACAAGCACAGGCAGCAGGGCGCGGGAACGGACCAGGGGCACGGAA
>MDTA01148902.1_pt1 | contig 12270 bp, 10 predicted proteins | sample 811151 | NCBI WGS metagenome assembly MDTA01 (sample SAMN05326648, study PRJNA326480) | marine metagenome | isolation source: seawater | place: Indian Ocean: South | collected 2010
AGGAGTGGGAGGGTGCTAAAATAAATCTTATGACAATGCATGCTGCTAAAGGTTTAGAGTTCGAAGTTGTATTTCTTCCAGGTTGGGAAGAAGGTTTATTTCCTCATCAAAAATCTTTAGAAGAAAAAGGAGACTTCGCTTTAGAGGAAGAAAGAAGATTGGCTTATGTAGGTATTACGAGAGCAAAAAAGGAGGCATACTTATCTTTTGCTATGAAAAGAGCTTATCATGGTGACTGGATGGATGCACTTCCTTCAAGGTTTATTAACGAAATACCAGAAGAAAGCGTGGAAAAAAATGAAATCAATATATCAGAAACTAATGATTTTGAATTTAATCAGGACAATTCAATAGAATATGAGGAAGAGTACAGAAGCCCAGGCTGGGATAGATATAAAAAAAATAAAATGTTAAAATGGAAAAAATAAAAAAGTTAAAAAAAACCTTTAAGAATGAAAATATTGATGGCTACATTATTTCTAAAAATGATGAATTTTTTGGAGAAAGTGTGTCAAACTATAATGATAGATTAAAATTTATTTCCAACTTTTCAGGATCTTACGGTTTTTCTCTCATACTGAAAAATAAAAATTATTTGTTTGTAGATGGAAGATATACATTGCAGGCTATTAAACAGAGTGGGAGTTTTTTTAAAATAATTACTTTTCCAGATAGAATGCCAAGGGATGTTCTTAAAAATAAGAAATTTATCATAGGTTTTGATCCAAAGCTTTTTACTAATGAATTTTTAAAGGTGTTCTTTAAAAATAAGAGTTGTGAATTTAAACCACTAAAAAATAATTTAGTAGATAAAATTTGGAAAAGAAAAACTAAAAAAAATGTTTCTAAATTTTACACGTTGCCAAGTCATTTTTCTGAATTAAGCTATAAGTCTAAAATTACAAAAATTTCTAGCTTTCTAAAAAAATATAGTGTTAATTTTCAATTAGTTACGGCAAGTGAAAATTGCGCGTGGTTACTCAATATTAGAGGAAAAGATACAAAATATGCTCCAATTCCACATTGTTATATTTTAATCGACAAACATAAAAATGTGCAGGTTTTTTGTGATTTAAAAAAGATAACATCATCTTTTAAAAAGAAATTTAATAAAATTGAGTTTATTGATATTAAAAAAATTGATGAAATTTTATCAAATATTAAAAAGAAAAAATTTTTAATAGATAATAAAACATGTTCAATTTTCTTAGAAGAAATAATTTTGAAGAATAATCAAATACTAAAATTAAAAGATCCTATTTATACTTTAAAAGCGATCAAAAGTGCAAAAGAAATCAAAAATATTAAAACAGCACATGTTATCGATGGTATTGCTTTAACCAAATATTTGTTTTGGCTCAAAAAAAACTTTCGTAAGAAAAAAATTACAGAAATAAGCGGATCTCAAAAATTACTTAAATTTAGAAAGAAAAATAATAAATTTAAATCATTAAGTTTTCCAACAATTTCTGGAAGTGGGCCAAATGGAGCAATTATTCACTATCAAGCAAATAAAAAAACTAACAGAACTTTAAATAAGGGAGACATTTATCTTGTGGACTCAGGTGGGCAGTATGAGTTTGGCACTACAGACGTTACAAGGACATTATCTCTAGATAGCTACAATAAAAGAATAAAAAAAATTTTTACAAGAGTGCTTAAAGGGCATATTGCTGTAGCAGATTTTCAAATTAAGAAAGAGACAACTGGTTCTATAATTGATATTTATGCCAGAAAGTATCTTAGACAAATAGGTTTGGATTACGCGCACGGCACAGGACATGGTGTTGGATATTTTTTAAATGTTCACGAGGGACCTCATGCGATATCAAAAAATAATAAGATAGAATTTCAGGCAGGAATGGTTGTATCTAATGAACCTGGTTATTACGAAAAAAATAAATTTGGAATTAGAATTGAGAATCTTATTTACGTAAAAAAGGAAAAAGGGAAAAAATTTTTTGAAAATCTTACTCTTGCTCCGATAGAAAAAGATTTAATTGATAGAACCTTGTTAAATAAAAAGGAGATTAGATGGATTAACGACTATCATAGAAAAGTATTTGTTAGTCTTAAGTATGCAATGAATAGAGAAGAGATTGTTGAACTTAAAAAAGCTTGCTCAGCTATTTAAAATTTTATTCCATTCATTTTCAAAAATTATCTTTATTTTCAATTCTTTAGCTTGATCTAATTTCTTTTTTGTAGGTTTTGAATTTCCTACAACTAAGATGTCTAATTTTTTGGATATTGAGCCTAATACTTTACCGCCATTATCCTCAACCAGAGCTTTTGCCTCCGATCTGCTCATATTTTCAAAACCTCCAGTAAACATAAGTTTTTTATTTGAAAATTTACCAGTTTTATTTCTAATTAAATAATCATTTATTGTGAGTTGATTAATCATATTTTGAGTAATTTTGGCATTAATTTTGTCTGAAAAAAAATTATTGATTGAATCAACTTGTGTATCTCCAATACCATCAAGCTCAGCTAAATTTCTAAGTAAAAGGTCTCTTTTTTCCTTAATAAACAACTGCGAAAATTCTTTTATAGAAATAAAAAAAGCCGCAATAACTTTTGCGTTCTCTTGACCTATATGTCTAATTCCAATTGAAAAAATAAATCTTTCTAAACTTATAACTTTAGACTTCAATATTGCCTTCTTTAAGTTTTCTATTGATAGCTCTCCCCAGCCCTCGAGTTTTTTAATTTTTTCATAGTCTAATTTGAATATGTCAGATGGCTCCTTAATCAACTTTAGATCCCAAAATTGTTCTACAACTTTTTTTCCTAAACCTTCAATGTTAAGTGCATCTTTTGAAACAATGTGCTTTAATTTTTCCCTTGCTATGAAATTACATTCATAACCTTTTATACATCTTCTAACAGCATCCTCCTTTTTTGTGCTCTGACTAAATTCTTTTTTTGTAGGTGAGCCACACAAACATTTATCAGGAAAAATAAACTTCTTACTATCTTTTTTTCTATTTGAAAGATCTACTGAAACTACCTGTGGAATAACATCTCCAGCCCTTTGGATCAGAATTGTATCACCTATTCTTATGTCTTTTCTTTTTATCTCATCCTCATTGTGTAGAGTTGCATTTGATACAACTACTCCTCCCACTGTTACTGGATCAACTTTAGCAACTGGTGTAATAGCTCCTGTTCTTCCGACCTGTATAGAAATATCTATAATTTTTGTTGAAGCTTTCTCTGCTGAAAATTTGTAAGCGATAGCCCATCTAGGAGCATTAGAAGTATTTCCTAATCTTTTTTGTAATTTTAAATCGTTAACTTTGTATACTAAACCATCTATATCGTAATCTAGTGAAGATCTTAAATTATCAATTTTTTTATGTTGTTTTTCGATCTGATCTACCCCTGTTAATTTTAAAGATAATGGATTTGTTGAAAAACCCCAGCTATTTATTTTTTTCAAAAATTCAAATTGTGTTGAAAATTTCATTGGCTCAATTGCTCCAAAACCATAAGCAAAATATTTTAAAGGAATTTTAGATGTCTCTTTTGGATCTTTTTGTCTTAACGATCCTCCGGCTGCATTTCTTGGATTAGCAAAATTATTTTTGATGGCCTGAAAATCTTTTTTACTTATAAAAATTTCACAACGAATTTCTAATAAATTTGGAACATTTTTATCTTTAATTTTCTTAGGAATTTTAGAAATTGTTCTCAAATTTTCTAAAATATCTTCACCGACCATGCCATCTCCTCTAGAAAGACCTCTCCTCAAAACCCCTTTTTCATAAACTAAAGTTGCAGAAATACCGTCTATTTTTGGCTCAGAAAATAATTCGATTTTAATATCTTTGTTATTAAGGAAGTTATTAATTTTTTTTAAAAAATCATTCATATCCTCACTGTTGAAAGCATTTGATAGGGACAACATAGGCTTTAAATGTTTTATCTTTTTAAACTTATTAGCCGGCACGGCTCCGACTAAATTTTTTGTCAAATCTAATTTTTCAAGAAAAGAATATTTTTTTTCTAATAAAAAAATTTCTTTTTTTAATTCATCGTATTTTGCATCTGTAATTTTTGGATTATCTTCAGTAAAATAATATTTATTGTGATGCTGTAATTCATTAATTTTTGATCTAAAGTTTTTAATGATTTTAGATTTATCTTTCATTAATGTTATTTAATTAATTCTATAATTTTATCTAATAAGCTGCTATCTTTTTCAAGACTACCTATTTTTTTAATTTCGTAGTTTTTGTTTAATATCTTGTAAGATTCTTGAAACCACTCACTAGAATTATAATTGTAACCAAGAATGCTAGCATATTTTCTAGCTTCTTCCTCTAAACCAATGTGATAGTGCAATTCTACAAGCCGATGTAATGCTTCCTCAACAAAAATTGTTTTATCATATTTTTCTAAAATGTTTTTTAATCTATTAATTGCAGGTATCCATTTTTGAACTGACATATAATATTTCGCAATGTAAAGTTCTTTAGCAGATAATTGATTTTGAATTAAATCTTTTTTAAATCTTAAATCTATCGCATATTCTGACTCAGGAAAATTTTTTAAAAAAAAATTAATTTTTCTGTCAGCCTTTAACAAGGGTTCAAGATCTTTTTTTTCATCACTTATTTGCTCAAAGTAAATAATTGCAAGTAAATAATGAGCATAAATTTTGTACTTATCTGCAGGGTAGGTTTTTAAATATCTTACAAGATTTTCTTCAGCTTCACCATAAAAGTTTATACCATATAAAGCAAAGCTAGACATAATAGCTGACTTTGCAGCTAAGTCTGGATTTTCAAAATTTAATTCAGCCTCGGAAAATTTTTTGTTTGCTAAAAAAAAGGCATTCTCTTCAAAAGCCTTTAGGCCCTCTTTGTAAGATTTATAAGGATCTAATAAATCAGTTGGTTTGTAGACTGCGTCATCTTTATTGGTACATGAATTTAAAACTAAAAAAAATATTATTAGACATCTAAACAACATCTTAAAATTAATATCAGATTAAAAAAAAAATAGTATTATTTTTTAATGAGGCTAAGCGTTAACTGCTAATCCGATTGACTGATTTTGGAGAGTTTTTTTGGTCAATTTTTCTTCTTTAACTTCTAATTCGAGAAAAGAATTCTTGTTAATAAATAATTTTTTTAAAAATGAGTTCGTAAGAAGATGTCCTCCTTGCTCACAAACGACCTTACCAAGAACTCTATATCCTGATAAAACGAAATCACCTGCTAAATCTAAAATTTTATGATTTACAAATTCTTTTTTATTTCTCAGCCCACTTTCGTTTAATACTTTATTGTTTCCTACTACTATTGCATTATCTAAAGAACCACCTCTTGCTAATCCTAGTTTTTTCATTTTTTCAATGTCCTCTAAGAGGCAGAAAGTTCTAGAGCTGTATATATCTTCTAGGTTATCTGTTTGGAAGTTTACTGAGTTTCTTTGCTTGCCAATAATTTTATTATCGTAATTTAATTTGAAATCTACTTCTAAAGCAGAATTGTTTGGTGCTACTGATATTCTTTTTTGATCTTCAATCAATTCAACCTTATTTATTATTTTCAAATATTTTATCTTGTTATTAAGAGTTTTCGTTCCTGTTTTTTTAAAAGCATCTAAAAAATTTTTAGCTGATCCATCCATAATTGGAACTTCTTCATTATTAATTTCTACAATTACGTTATCGATGTCAGCAATATAAAGTGCAGCTAACAAATGTTCTACGGTTGAAACCTTAACGCCTTTTTCATTTTTTAAAGTTGAACATAATTTTGTGCTCGATACATTTTTGTAATTAGCTTTAACTAAGTTATCTTTTTCAAGATCTACTCTTTTAAAAATTATTCCTTGGTTTCCCTCTGCAGGAAGGATAGTAATTTTTGATTTAATGCCTGAGTGTAAGCCAACCCCCTCAAAACTGACTGGGAAATTTAATGTATTTTGATAAATCCTTAACATGGGAGGTTTATACATAATTCAACCTTTGCTTTTAAAACAACTAATGTTTCAGAAAATAACAAAAAAATTAATTAAAAATTTTACTAAAGATTCTTGATATTATTGACTTTTTCTCTTGGACTATTGGCACCGCTTCTTTCCTCCACCCATAATGAACGATTTTAATAGCTGAGCTGTAAAATTCACTTAAGGAAAACTCATTGGTTGATTTCAACATAAATTGATTTTTTCTTGAAAAATATTTTTTAAAGCAATCTAAAAAACTTTTTAGATTGGATAGATCATTAATTTTTAAAATCATTGATAAATTATTATTTAAAAAACTCTCAATATTAATATTCTCATAAATTATAATTTCAGATAATTCCTCTATTCTTGCTTTTGCAATATCAAAGATTAATCTTTTTCTTATTTTTCTAAAATTTTGAGCTTCAAAAAATTCTTTTTCAACTATTTCTGAGTCTAAATTTTCCTCTGAAAAAGTTGAATTAAGCAAAATTTTTCTAACTAAATTATTATTTAACCCTGTAACTTTTGCGATATCATTTAATATTAAATTTGATCCAAATTTAAAATTTTGAATAAATTTTAACGCTGAGTTTTCAAAATATACTATTTCAGTGTCGTTCTCATTAATTTGAATTTTCAAAAAAGTTTCAATATCTAAATTTTTATTAATAATATTAATACCATCTAAAAACTTTTTAGAAATTATCTTTTTTATTCTTAAATTGCAGTTTTCAAATATTTTATTTAAATTTTTGAAATCATTATTATCAATTAAAATGAAAGAAAGTTCTTGAGAGTAAAGATTTCCAAATAAACCGATTGGCAAATTTTCTATTTCTTTTTTGTCTAAAATATATTTTGAATTGAAGATATGAAGGATTTTCTTCTGATTTTCAACTTCACTAATTTTTGATTTTAATACATTGAGCATATAAGTTATGTTGTCTTTGCTCAATTGTGATCCGTTGAGTTTTTTAAAACCTGTGAAACTTATAGCAAAACTTTCAAAACAGTCTGTAATAAAAATTACCTCTTTAAAAACAAAATTAAATTTTTGTTCAATTAAATAAACATTTTCTTTTATAATATTACTTACTAATTTAAGGTCACTAATTTTTTTATCAATTATACCTTTTAAAGGTATTTTAATTGAGTGAACTAGTTCCACGTTTTTATTTTCATCTATATCACAAACAATAAATATAAACTCAGAATTATTTATTTCGATAAATAAAATTGGTTCTCGAACTGACATTATCTATTTTAAGATAAGTTGATCATTAATTCTATAATCAAAAGTTTTAAATTTTAGAAAATTTACCTGATCTTTTAATTTTAAATAGTTTAAGAGGCTTTGATCATAGTTATTTATAGGTAATTTTATAGTTTGATTCTTTGTTGTAATTAAATCCCATCTTTTTGACTCAAATAAATAGAATTTTTTAATTTCATTTATGGGAAAATTGATTGAGATTAATTCTTTATAAAAAATTTCAAAACTTTTTTTGTCTCCGAAGACCATTGGTAAATTTTTAAATTCTGTTAAATCAATAAAATTTGCAGTGCCTCCATTGCTTGTAAAAAATAATTTATTTTTCTTATGTATTAAGACAGCTACAGGTTTTTTTTCAAAAACCTTGATTTTAATTTTATTGGGATAGATTTTTTTTATCTCATAACTTTCAATAAAATCTATCTCATTTAATTTTAACTTGATGTTTTTAGTTTTTAATAAAAAGAGATTTGTTTCATACAAAAAAGCTAAATTTTTTTTTATATTTTTGTCATCTATAATATCATTATTCTCTATAAAAATTTTTTTAATAGATAAATCTGGTATTAAATTAAAATCAGCTTGAATTTTATAAGTGCTTAGAACTAGAAGAAGAAATAAAGAAATCCAAAAACGTTTTTTCATCTATTAATGCTTGCGTCTAAAAGAATTTTCTCAACTAAATGAGCGAATGAAAGTCCTTTATAACTTGCAATTTCAGGAACCAATGAAAGACTTGTCATTCCTGGTTGCGTATTGAGCTCTAAAAGATAAAATTTGTTATTAAAAAATTTAAAATCTGTTCTAGTTACACCTTTACAATTCAAAGCTACGTGTGCCTTTAAGGCTAATTTTAAAACTTCACTATATTTATTTTTTTTAATCCTTGCGGGCATAACGTGCTTTGTTTTTGCAGATTTGGTATATTTAGCTTTATAATCGTAAAATAACCTTTTCGGAATAAGTTCAATAGCTCCAAGCGGTTTATTGTTTATGACTGCAACTTGTACTTCTTGGCCTCCAATATATTTCTCAATCATTAATTGATTGTATTTTTTAAAAAGAGATTTGGCTAACTTTTTTAATTCTACAAAATTTTTCACAATTTTTACACCCAAGCTTGATCCTTCACTTATAGGTTTGATTACTATAGGAAATGAAAAATTTTTTTTTACAAAAGTTTTTTTAAAGCTAGAAGTTTTCATCTCGTCCTTTTGTATTGTGAAATAATTTGGTGTTAAAATTTTATTTTTTATAAATATCTTTTTAGAAATTACTTTATCCATAGAATTGTATGAGCTTATTACACCTGAATGTGTATATGGAATTCTTAAATATTCAAAGTAACTTTGTGCTACACCATCTTCACCATCTTTACCATGTAAGGCATTAAAAATAACATCTACTTTTTTTCTATTTATTAAATTAAAGTTTTTATGCTTGGGATCAAAAGTTGATACAATATAATTTCTTTTTTTAAGAGCTTTTACACAAGCTTTACCACTTTCAAGACTTACTGCTCTCTCTCCTGAAGTTCCACCAAGGACAACTAAAACTTTTTTTATATCCTTTTTATTCACCTACAATTTTAATCTCAAGTTCAAGATTAACTCCTGTTTTCTCTGCCACTCTTTCTTTTACTTTATAAATTAATTTTTCAATATCAGTTGCACTAGCGTTTCCATTGTTTACAAAAAAATTACAGTGTTTGCTTGAAATTGAAGCATCGCCCTCTTTTAACTTTTCGCACCCAGTATCTTTAATTAATTTCCAAGCTTTTTTTTCACTACTAAGATTTTTAAATGTACTTCCACATGTTTTAATTTGACTTGGTTGAGATAATTTTTTTTCTTCAATAAATTTTTTTTGTTTTTTTTCAATTGAATCTTTGTCTAAACTTACTCCTCTCAACTTGACAGAAATTATAATAAGATGATTTGGTAAATTAGTACCTCTATAAAAAAACTCTATATCTTTCCGTTTTATTTCTTTTTCTTGACCGCTTTTAATGTCAATTACGTTTATCGAATAAAGAATTTTTGAAATATCATTACCATAACATCCACTATTCATAATCACGGCTCCGCCTATTGAGCCTGGTATACAAGATAAAAATTCAAGATTTCCGATCTTATTTTCTTTTGCGAAATTTGCAATTTTACGATCAAGAGTAGCTCCGCCTACCTCAATAGTATTTTTATCTACTAAATTAATGTTTGAAAAATTAGATCCGAGTTTTATCACTGCTCCTTTTACGCCATTGTCTCTTATCAGAGTGTTAGAGCCAGCTCCAAGAATAGTTATATCAAGATTATTTTTCTTGTTCATTTTTATGAATTGAATTAATTGATCTTTACTTTTGGGTTTAAATAAGTGTTCTGCTGGCCCACCTAGGTTAAACCAACTATAATTTGATAATTTAACATTATGGGAAATGTTTTTTTTAAACTTTTCGCTTAATTCTAAAACTAAACTCATAAATTATTTTTTAGTTTTCTCATATGCTTTGAAATCGATCCAGCACCCATTCCTATTACAATTTCATCGCTGATCAAATTCTTCTTCATATATTTTTCAATCTCATTAAAATCTTTAATTAAAATAACTTGAGTTTCTGACAACTTTGAAATCAATTTTGCAAATTCTACTGTTTTAAATGAAGAATTTTTCTTTTCACCAGCAGCGTATAATGGACAGAGAAGAACTAAATCCGAATTGACAAAGGAACTAGCAAATTCTTTTTTTAAAGATAAAATTCTTGAATAACGGTGGGGCTCAAAGACAGATATAATTTTTCTTTTTTTATAAACATTTTTAACACCATTTAGGATAGAATTTATTTCTGTTGGATGATGAGCGTAATCATCATAAAAATCATTTTTATTTTTGGTAAATATCTTTGTCATTCTTCTTTGAACTCCAGAAAACTTTTTTAGTGATTTTTTAATTATATTTTCACCAACTCCTAAATTTAAACAAACTGTGACTGCTGCCGCTGCATTCAGTACATTATGTTTTCCTAATAACTTTAATTGAATATTCTTTATTTTTTTATAGTCTTTTTTTAAATCTTTATAGATTAAATCAAAACTGGAATAATCAATTTTATATCTAATGTTTGTAATTCTGAAATCTGCTGTTTTATCCTCGCCATACGTAAGAATATTTTTATTTTTAATTTTATTAAATATTTTTTTTAATTTTTTACTATCTATACAAATTATTGCTTTTCCTGTTGGAGGTGTTTTTTCAATAAATTTAATAAATGATTTTTCCAGGTTCTGATAGTTTTTATAAAAATCAATATGTTCATAATCTATATTAGTTACAATTGAGTAGTTTATTGGTAATTTTAAGAAACTTCCATCTGACTCGTCAGCCTCTAAAATGGCCCACTCTCCTTTACCTAATTTTGCATTACTATTTAAGGAATTTATTACTCCTCCATTAATAATTGTAGGATCAAGTTTTTGATCCGATAAAATTTTTGATACTAAAGAAGTTGTAGTAGTTTTTCCATGTGAACCAGTTATAATAATATTTTTTTTGAGAGAAACTACATCAGCAAGTACCTCTGCACGTGAATAGATAGGAATTTTTTTTTCTCTAGCAAATCTTATTTCAGAATTGTTATTTTTTATTGCTGAAGACCTAACTAAAATTGTAGAACTTTTTACATTTTTTTTTGAATGACCGATATATACTTTGATACCCGCTTTTATACAACCTGCTGTATTTTTGCTTTTATTTTGGTCGCTACCTTGAATTCTAAAACCCATATTTTTCATAATTTGAGCTAATCCACTCATCCCGATACCACCGATGCCTACAAAATGAATTACTTCTTTTTGACCTAAATTAATTTTTTTCATCAATTATCTTTTTTAATATATGATCAATATTGTTGTAGACATTTTTGTCAGAATATTGTCTTTGATTTTTTTTAATTGTTTCCAAAATAGAGTAATTTTCGTTTATTTCTCTAATAAGATTTACTAGTTTTTCTTTTAAATCCTTTTCTTGTATTAGAAAACAAAATTTTTTTCTTTCATAAAAAATCGCGTTTTTTAATTGATGATTATCTGCTGAAGAAGGTAATGGTACTGAGACAAAGGGAATATTAGCATTAGTAAGTTCTGCTAACATTGAAGATCCGGATCGTGTTATGGCTAAATTTACTTTAGGAAAATATTCTGCAACGTTGTCGCTAAAATTAAAAATATGAAATTCTACATGATTTTTTTTGTAGAACTGTTTTAACTCTTCATTTTGCTCAGGCAGGCATTGCTGATAAATTTTCAATAAAATACCTTTATCTGAACAATTTTTAAAAACAGTAGGTAAAATATTTGCAAATATTTTTGCTGCTTGGCTGCCTCCAAGAATTAGAATGCTAATTTTTTGTTTATCGTTTAATTTATAATCTTTTGCAAAATTAATTATTTCTTTTTTAATTATATTACCTATTTCTACGACTTTATTTGTATATTTTTGATGTATCCCCTCAATCTCCTTGTAGGAAATTAATATTTTTTCAGCGAACGGTAATAAATACTTATTAGCCTTACCAATAATTAAGTTATTTTCGTAAATTAAAAATTTAATTCTTAAAATGCTCGCTGCAATACAAATAGGAAAAGATGCATAACCACCCATACCAAAAATTAATTTCGGTCTGTTTATAATTAAAAAAAAAAGTGATCTTAAAATTGAATATAAAATCATCATTGAAGAAATCAAAAAGGTTATCATATTTTTGGTATTTAACCGTGATGAAGGTAAAATAAAAACCTTAAAATTATTTTTTTTATTAATGTATTTATCTCCCCTTTTATCAGAAACAATATCTACGCTAAAATTTTTTTCATATAAATGTTTTGCTAAATTATAACCTGGGATTACGTGACCACCTGTTCCACCAACTGCAATAATTGTCTTAGTCTTTTTATTCATAAAGATATGTTTTATTTTTTGTATAATTTAAAATGATACCAGCTAGTATTGCGCTGCCCATAAGTGAAGATCCGACG
>MDTA01115243.1_pt1 | contig 12269 bp, 9 predicted proteins | sample 811151 | NCBI WGS metagenome assembly MDTA01 (sample SAMN05326648, study PRJNA326480) | marine metagenome | isolation source: seawater | place: Indian Ocean: South | collected 2010
AATGACAAAGTTGAAATAGTTCATTTTATAGGTGGAGGATAAACTGAAAAAAGATTTTTTAAAAATCGCAGGTAAATTCCTTAAATCTAGACTTATAGTTGGCACAGGTAAATACAAAAGCTTTTCTGAAACTGCAAAAGCAATAAAAGCTTCCGGAGCTGATATGGTTACAGTGGCAGTTCGTAGAGTAAATATTTTTGACAAAAAAAAACCTATACTAACAGATTACCTTGACCCTAAAAAAATAATTTTTTTACCCAATACAGCTGGTTGTTTCAGCTCGGAAGAAGCTTTAAGAACTTTAAGACTGGCAAGAGAGATGGGTGGCTGGAAATTAGTAAAATTAGAAGTGTTGGGTGATAAAAAAACGCTTTATCCCAACATGATAGAAACTATTAAATCTACTAAAGTATTGGTTAAAGAAGGTTTCAAAGTCATGGTGTATTGCACAGATGATCCATTATTAGCAAAGAAATTAGAAGATTGTGGAGCATCAGCAATTATGCCATTAGCTTCTCCAATAGGTTCAGGATTAGGAATCAAAAACAAAATTAACATTTCTTTGATTATCAAACAATCAAAGGTACCAGTAATTATAGATGCGGGTTTAGGTACAGCTTCCGATGCTACTATAGCAATGGAGATGGGTTGTGATGGAGTTTTGGTAAATAGTGCTATCGCTCAATCAAAGAGTCCTTTAATTATGGCAAAAGCATTTAAAGATGCAGTAATTTCAGGCAGAAATTCTTTTTTAGCGGGAAGAATGAAAAAAAATTATTTTGCAAAGCCTAGTACACCAAATGATGGTTTAATTTAAACTCTTTTTTTTCTTCTTACCCAAAGTGTTCTTAATTTTTTCTTTTTCTTTACAATTTTAACTTTTTTTGATTTCTTTACTCCGGCTTTAATTTCATTTGGACTTATTTTTTTTCTACTAACATCTTTACTATCAAAAATAGCATTAATTTTGTTAAGATTTTCAACAATATCAATTATTTTTTTTGATTTATTTAAAAGCTCAATTCTATATTCAGGAATAACAAGCTTTGTATCTGGTAAAAAGTTAATCTTAAATAAAAATTTTTTTTGAAAATAATCAATTTCTTTTTGCAATGCACTTTCTATATAAAGTTTTACTTTTTCAGGAATATAGGCTTTGATTATTTTTACCTTATTTGTAAAAGCCAAAAGTTCAATTTTCTTAATTATTTTTTGAGAAAATGACTCCAAAGACAGAACTGTTTCCCAATTTATTGAAGCTTGCCTTAACCTTTGCCTAGTCATTTCTAATAAGCCAAAGTTACTTATTTTTCCTACTTGAATTCTTGCTCTATCTTTCCTAATACTTTCTCTCATTTTTTTTTCCACAGTTCTTCTATTATAAAAATTTATCATATCAATAAAATCTATTACAATCAGCCCTGATAGATCTCGTAGTTTTATTTGCCTTGCTATTTCCTCTGCAGCTTCTAGATTTGTGTTAAGCGCTGTTTTTTCAATATTAATTTGTTTTGTAGATTGACCTGAATTTATATCTATAGACACTAATGCCTCTGTAGGATTAATGACTAAATATCCCCCGGATTTTAATTTTACTGTTGGTTCAAATATATTATTTAATTCTTTTTCAATATTAGCTTCATGAAATAAAGGAATTTTTCCACGATATTTTTTAATATTTTTCACATTTTTAGGCATCAATTCTTTCATAAATTTTTTTGCTTTTTGATAAGCGTCGTTACCATCGATATATATATTTTTTGTATTATTATCGTATGTGTCTCTTAACGTTCTTTTAATTATATCTCCTTCCTCATACACTAATGAAGGTGCGTTAGAACTTACTGCTTTATTTCTTATTTCTTCCCATGTTTTGAGAGTATTTTGGAAATCTTTTTCAATTTCATTTTTAGTTTTATTTGCGCCTGCGGTTCTGACAATTACACCCATTGTTTTAGGTATCTCGATTTCATTAAGAATTGACCTTATCTTTTGTCTGTCAGGAGAATTAAAAATTTTTCTTGATATACCACCTCCTTTTGGAGTATTTGGCATTAGAACCATATATTTTCCCGCTAAAGAAATAAATGTTGTCAAGGCCGCTCCTTTCTGGCCTCGCTCTTCCTTCATAACTTGAATAAGGATTACTTGCCCTGGCTTGATCACTTCTTGAATTTTGTATCTTTTCAATCCATATGATGATTTCAATTCTTCTCTATATTCTTTTTTTGTTTCTTCATCAGTTTTGATTTGATTTTTTTCCTCCCCATTTTCAAGCGATTTTCCCTCTTGATTTATAATTTGTTTTTCGTTGTTTACTTCGTCAATAGTTTTATTTTTAAGATCTTCTCTTATTTTTTCTTCTGCATCTTTAATTTTTTCTTTATCTTCCGATGGTATTTGATAGTAATCAGACTGAATATCATTAAAAGCTAAGAAGCCGTGTCTGATTCTTCCATAATTCACAAAAGCAGCTTGTAAAGAGGGTTCAACTCTACTAATTGTGCCTAAATAAATATTGTTTTTAAAATTTAATTTATTTTTATCTTCAAATTCGTACTCCTCAATAGAGGTGTCAGATTTAAGAACAATACGAGTTTCATTTGGATGCGAAGCATCAATATATAAATTTTTTTCCATGTTAAATGAATTCCTTTAAAAGAGTTAAATTGTAAAATTTTGTTTTTTGACATATTTTGATAATATACAATTTTTTAACAATTGCATACATAATAAAGATTTAATGCCTAAAGATAGCCCAAATTTACTGCATAAGTATAAACAAATGTTTAAATTTTTAAATTTCTCATTAAAATTTATAATCACTTTTATTCTAATATGTATATTTTTTGTATTCTCAACTTTTTGGTATTTTTCAATAGGGTTACCTGACTACAACAAACTATCAAAATACCAACCTCCAATTTCAAGCAGAGTCTACTCAGAAGATGGAAAGCTTATTGCTGAATACGCTATAGAAAAAAGGCTATTTATTCCATATGAGTCTATTCCCAAAAAAGTTATTAACTCATTTTTATCGGCAGAGGATAAAAATTTTTTTAATCATCCTGGAGTGGACGCAAAAGGAATACTTAGAGCTTTCATAAAAAATATAAAAAATATTTCAACAAATAAAAGATTAGAGGGGGCGTCAACAATCACACAACAAGTGGCAAAAAACTTTTTATTAAGTAATGAAATTTCTTTAAAAAGAAAATTTAAAGAGGCCATTTTAGCATTTAGAATAGAAAGAGCTTATTCAAAAGAGAGAATATTAGAATTATACTTAAATCAAATATATTTGGGGCAAGGTACCTATGGTATTGCAGCTGCTAGTTTAGAGTATTTTGATAAATCTGTAAAAGATTTGAATTATTCAGAGGCCGCTCTGCTAGCCGCTTTGCCTAAAGCACCAAGTAAGTACGATCCTTATAAGTACAATAAATTAGCAAAGTTTCGAAGAGATTTAGTTCTTCAAAATCTTCAAAACAATAATTACATTGATAAAAAAGAATTTGAAAAATTTAAAAATTCACCAATAAAACTAAAAAGAAGAAAAATAGCAATTGTAAACGAAGCCAACTCCTACACAGAAGAGGTAAGGAGATCTATAAAAAATAAGTACGGTTTTAAGACCCTCTATTCCGAAGGATTGTCTATAAGAACACCGTTAAACATAAATTATCAAATGCAAGCAATTAAATCTTTAAGAAAAGGGATTGAGGCATATGACAAAAGACATGGTTGGAGAGGAGTTATCACTAATAAAAAAAATGATATAAATTGGGAGTCTAAAATTCAAAAGCTAAAAATTGATCCTACTTTAAACTGGAAAAAAGCAGAGATTTTAAAGATTCAAGATAGCAGTATTTCGTTCAAAACATTCCAAGGTCAGGAAGGGAATATTAATATTGAAAAAATAAAATGGGCAATACCAGGAAAAAAGACAATGAATAACGTTTTTAAAACTGGAGATGTTATTTTTGTTAAAAAAGAGAAAAATTCTTGGGATTTAAAACAATATCCAAAAGTAAATGGAGGCATAGTTGTAATCGATCCTTATTCTGGGGATGTGAAAGCATTGGTTGGAGGTTTTAATTTTAAATCAAGTGAATTTAATAGAGTAACCCAAGCTTTGAGACAACCTGGATCTGCTTTTAAACCAATAGTTTATGCAGCAGCGTTGGAAAATGGATTTTCACCAAACTCAATTATTCTAGACGCTCCATTTGTAGAAGCCCAAGGCACTGGTCTTAAAAATTGGAAACCTGAAAACTATGGAAAAAAATTTTACGGACCAACTACATTAAGAAAAGGAATAGAGTACTCGAGAAATTTAATGACTGTGAGAATAGCTAAATCATTAGGATTAAAAAAAATACTTGAATTATCAAATAAATTACAGATTTATGATGAAATTCCAGAATTATTATCTGTCACACTAGGTTCTGCAGAGACAACTTTGATAAATTTAACTTCAGCTTATGGATCATTCGTTAATGGTGGTAAAAAAATTGAAACAAATTTAATTAGTAGAATTCAAGATAGAAGAGGTAAAACGATTTTTAAATTAAACAATAAAAAGTGTGAAGGATGTGACAAATTTTTAAATTCTTCAAATGAATATCCAACTATTCGGCTTAATAAAGAGAGAGTATTTAGTGAGGAAACTGCTTATCAAATTACCTCGATTTTAGAAGGTGCGGTTAAGAGAGGAACAGCAAAAAAGTTAAGAGATATGAAAGTACCGTTAGCTGGAAAAACTGGAACAACAAATAAAAATTATGATGCATGGTTTATTGGGTTTACTTCTAATCTTGTGATTGGAGTTTATGTTGGCTTTGACAGCCCTCAAACGTTAGGAAAATATGAGACTGGCTCTAAAGCAGCTCTACCAATTTTCAAAGACTTTGTTAAAAATGCTCTGTTTAAAGAAGATTTTAAAGAATTTAATATACCTGAAGGAATTTATTTGACCTCTTTAAATTATGACACTGGCACAAGATCCTCTTTAGGAGAAAAAAATACAATTATAGAAGCTTTAAAATTGAAAGATATTAACAATATAGATAATAACAAATTAATTTCTGTTGGCAGTTATGATAAATTAGTTAAGTACAGACAATTTTATTAATGCAAACTTTTGAACATTATTTAGAAATAGCAGAAAAAACCTTGAAAAATATCAGGGGGTATCTTTGAAAAAAATAATATTGAGTCAAGAATAATCGAGCTAAATAAGATTCTATCAGCTGAAAATTTTTGGAAAGATAAAGAAAAAGCAAAAAAAATAGTAAAAGAAAAAAAAGTTTTTGAGCAGATTTTAATTTCATTTAAAAATACGTCAAACGAAATTAACAACCTCAAAGATCTTTATTCTTTAGCTGTTGAGGAAAATAATGAGGAAGTTTTAAAAGAGTGTGAAAACAAAATTAATTCATTATTAAATCTTCTAAAAAAAAATGAAATAAATTGTTTTCTTTCAGGAGAAAATGATGATTACAATATTTTTTTAGAAATTCATGCAGGAGCTGGTGGAACAGAAAGCCAAGATTGGGCAGATATGCTTAGAAGAATGTATCTTAAATGGTTCGATAAAAAAAAATTTACATACGAGATAATAAGCGAACATAAAGGTGAGGAAGCAGGAATAAAATCTTCAACTTTAAAAGTGCAAGGAAATTATCTTTACGGTTTGATGAAGGCTGAGTCTGGTGTTCATAGGCTTGTGAGAATATCGCCTTTCGATAGTGGTGCACGTAGGCACACAAGTTTTGCTAGTGTATGGGTCTACCCAGACATAGAAGACAATATAGATATTAAGATTGATGAAAAAGATTTAAGAATTGACACTTATAGATCAAGCGGAGCGGGCGGTCAGCATGTTAATACTACAGACAGCGCTGTTCGGATTACTCATTTACCTACAAAAATAGTTGTGCAATGTCAAAATGAGAGGTCGCAACACAAAAATAAAGAAACTTGTTATAAATTGCTTAAATCACGGTTATATGAACATGAGCTACAAAAAAGAGAAAGGGAAAACCAAAAAACTTTAAGCTCAAAAACAGATATAGGATGGGGACATCAAATAAGATCTTACGTATTACAACCATATCAACTTGTTAAAGACTTGAGGAACAAGGAAGAAAATACTAATCCCAATGATGTATTGAACGGAAACATTGATCAATTTATAGAAGCAGGAATTATAAACAAATAATGAAAAAAATTTTTCTTATAGGTATTTTTCTTTTTATTGTAATTATAGTTATTTCAATTTCAGTATTGTCAACCAAAGGTCTTGAAACTAATAAGTTTAATGAAATTATTTATGAAAATGTTCAAAAAAGAAATAAAGATATTTCCTTAAAGCTCAATAAGATTAGTTTTAAGTTTGATATAAAAAATTTTAGTTTATTTTTAAAGACACAAACACCATCATTTAAATACAAAAAACTAGATATACCAATTAAAGAGATTAAAGTGTATTTAAATTTAGCTTCATTTTTAAAATCTAAAACAAAAATAGAAAAAGTAAATATAACTTTTGATAGAATAAAAGTTGAAGAGTTAAAAAAGATTATTTTGAAAACAAAACCCTCAAGTTTAAATAGTTTAATTGTAAACAAAATTAACAAAGGTTTATTTACTGCAGATTTAGAACTCTATTTAAATGAAAATCTGACATTAGAAAATATAATTGCTAGAGGAAAAGTAGAAAAAATGGATGCAAATATAATCAATAAATTAGATTTAATTGATTCAAATTTTGAATTTTTTGCAGACAAAACAGATGTATTAATTAAAAATTTAAATGCTAATTTAGATGGAATATTAATAGAGGAAGGTGATATTAGAATAGAAAAAAATCAATTTATAAGTTTGAAGTCTAATTTTTTATCAAAAATAAAAGTTAATAAACAAAATTTTAAGAAATATTCAAAATTTTTGAATAAATTTGAAGGTATCGACAAAGAAAATATTTCGCTTTCTGCAAGATTAAATCATAATTTTAGATTAATTTTTGACAAAACTTATAAGTTATCTGACTATTCATATGAGTCTAAAGGATCAGTTGAGGAGTTATCGTTTAAATTAAAAAGTCCTTACAAAAGTCAAATTTTAAAACAAGAAATTAAAAATTTAGAATTCAAGGAGTTAGATGTAAGTTTAAATTTAAATTCTAAAAATAAAAATAATATGAATATTAATGGTACTTATAGTTTTGATAATTTAGATTATAATAAATTTAAGTTGAAAAACAATTTTTCTAACAATACTTCTGAAATGAATTCAGAAATTGAATATGATGGTCATATCAACCTTGATTCAATAAACTACATAAAAGAAAAAGGAAAAAAGGCTAAAATCTTTTTAAATACAACAATTAAAGACGAAGAATTTTTAATAAAAAAATTAGTTTACGAAGAATTGAAAAATCGTATTTTAGTTCAAAATCTCAAGATTAATAAAAAAAAATTGATCTCATTAGAAAAAATTAATGTAAAGACAAATTATAAAAACATCACTAAAAATGATTTTGAAATAAATTTTGGGAAATCAATAAAAGTAATTGGTAAAAAGTATGATGCAACAAATCTCAATAAAATTTTAAATCGAAAAGGTAATAATAACTTTTTTGAAAAGATAACAAAAAAAATTAATATCGAATTTAATGAAATTGAAACAAATTTTTCAAATAAACTTAAAAATTTTAAACTTTTGGGAGATGTTTATAAAGGGAAATTTATAAAAATATCATCCAAAGGGGATTTTGGAAATAATAAGTTTTTAGATATATCTCTTAAAAATGACAAAAAAAATAAAAAAAAATATTTAGAAATATATTCTGATTTACCAAAACCATTATTGACAGAATATTCCTTCTTTAATGGGTTGAAAGGAGGAACTTTAATATATTCGTCCATAATCGAATTTAATGAATCTAACTCAAAATTAATAATAGAAAATTTTAAGATTAAAGACGCTCCTGGTTTAGTTAAATTATTATCTTTAGCAGATTTTGGTGGTCTCGCAGATCTCGCAGAAGGAGAAGGCCTGTCTTTTGAAAAACTAGAAATTGTAATGAGTGACAAAAATGGCTTTCTAGAATTAACGGAACTTTATGCGGTCGGTCCAAGTATTTCTATACTTATGGAAGGCTACAAAGAATCTAATGGATTAATTAGTTTAAGAGGAACGCTTGTTCCAGCAAAAAATTTAAATAAAATTATCTCAAAAATCCCTGTTATAGGCAAAATTGTAATTCCAAAAGATGTGGGTGAGGGTCTTTTTGGTGTTAGTTTTAAAATTAAGGGGATGCCAGGTGAAGTTAAGACTACAATTGATCCTTTAAAAACTTTAACGCCAAGATTTATTACAAAAGCTTTAGAAAAAACAAAAAAAACTAAATAATTTTTATTAAATAATGTTTTTTCTTGCCAAAAGATATTTTTAGTACTTTTTGTTTATCGAAATCAGTCATGCCAATAATTTTATTTTCATCAGAAATAGTCAAATTGTTAATTTTAATCGCTTTATTTTTTATTGCTCTTCTCGCTTCACTTTTTGATGACATTATATTATTTAAATAAAGCAATTCTATAATTTTAATCCCGTTCTTTAAATGATTTTCTTTAATTTTTACCTCTGGTAAGTCCGACCCAAATCCACCAGTTTCAAAAGTTTTTATTGAAGTTATTTCAGCTTTCTTTGCAGCTGCTGATCCATGAAGAATTTTTGTAGCTTCGTTCGCTAACAATATTTTTAATTTGTTAATATTTTTTTCTTTTTCAATCAATTCATCAATTTTGGATATTTTGATTTCGGTAAAGAATTTTAAAAAATTTTTAATATCTCTGTCGTCTGTATTTCTCCAAAACTGCCAATAATCATAAGGAGAAAATAAACTTTCATTTAACCATATTGCTCCTTTTTCAGTTTTTCCCATTTTAGCTCCTGATGCTAAAGTTATCAGTGGAGTTGTAAGACCATAGGCTTCTTTTTGAAGCATTCTTCTTATCAATTCAACACCATTTACTATATTACCCCATTGATCTGAACCACCAATTTGTAAAACACAATTATTCTTTTTGAACAATTGGTAAAAATCATAGGATTGTAAAATCATGTAATTAAATTCCATGTAACTTAAAGATTGTTCTCTTTCTAATCTTAATTTAACACTATCAAAAGTTAACATTTTATTGATTGTAAAATGACTTCCAACATTTCTTAAGAAATCAATATAATTTAATTTAGCTAACCAATTATAATTATCGACAAAAATCGGTTTAGTTTTTTTGTTTGATGTATCTAAAATTTTAGTAAATACTTTTTTTATACTTTTAATGTTTTTTTTGATTTCTTTTTGGGTCAGAATTTTTCTTGTAGAGTCTTTCCCAGAAGGATCTCCTATAAGCGTTGTTCCTCCTCCTAAAAGCACAATAGGTTGATGCCCATATTTCTGTAATAATTTTAGAATCATTATTTGCAATAAGCTCCCAACATGCAAACTGCTAGCAGTGCAATCAAAGCCAATATAAGCAGTTATTTTTTGTTTGTTACAAACATCATCTAATTTATCTAAATTTGTGCATTGATTTAGATACCCTCTCGATTGCATTTCTGATAAAAAAGTATTTTTCATAGAACAATTCTTTTAATTCACTATTATACAAAAATTATTATAAATAAATAAAAATATGATCAAAGAATACACATCTTTAGGTTTAATGAGTGGCACATCCGGAGACGGTGTTGATGCATCTATAATAAAATCTGATGGAAGCACAAAATTTGAGGTTATAAACGATAAATATTTTAAGTACGATGAAAATATTTATCAAAATATTCACGAATTAAAAGAAAAGATTAATTCTAAAGAAGATTTAGAAAAATTTAGCAAAGAGATTAAAGAATTAGAGAGAAAAATAACAATTTTTCATGCCAAGGTAATAAAAGAGATCAGTGCAGAAACCAAAATTGAACTTATCGGTTTTCATGGGCAGACCTTATATCATAATGCCAAAGAAAAAATTTCTTTACAAATAGGTGATGGAAACCTTTTATTTCAATTGTCAAAAAAAAAATATTGTAAATAATTTCAGACAAAATGATTTAAAAAATGGGGGAGAAGGTGCACCATTGACTCCTATATTTCATCAACTATTAGCTACTCAGCTTAAATTAAAGTTGCCAGTATGTTTTCTTAACATTGGTGGAATATCCAATTACACTTTAGTAGATAGTCTCACCAAATCTCTTAATCTTTTTAGCAGAGATATTGGACCTGGGAATTGTATGATTGATAACTGGGTCAGAAAAAATTCTCAAAAAAAATACGACTTTGAGGGTAATTTAGCATCTAAAGGAAAAACAAATGAAATAATTTTTGAACAAGCTCAAGAACTATTTTCAAACAAACCTAATCAGAACACTTTTTCTTATGACGTGAATGATTTTGATATTTCATTCGCAAGAGGTTTATCTTTAGAAGATGGTGCAGCAACTTTAACAGATTTCACAGCAAGTATAATTGGAGAAACTTTAACATCAATATTATCTAATTCAAAAATTGAAAATATAAAAATTATTACCTGTGGAGGTGGAAGAAAAAATAAATTTTTAATTGATAAAATTAAAAAAAAGATTTCATTAAATATTGATATTATACCAATAGATAAATACGGAATTAATGGAGACTTTACAGAGTCTCAAGCTTTCGCTTTTCTTGCAATAAGATCTATTTTAAAACTACCTATCTCTTTTCCTAACACGACTGGTTGTGACAAACCTATTACGGGCGGTGAGGTGATTAAATTTAAATAAGAGCAGTTTTTTCTTTAATATATTTCTCTATTTCACTTGCTAATTCTTTTTCTTTATTTTTAAAAAAATGATTTGAGTTTTTTATTTTTGAAAAAATAACTTCAACACCTTTTTGACTTTTAATTCTATTATCTAGTTCTAAAATACTTTCTTTAGTTACTAGCTCATCATTTTCACTGTACACCACTTGTCCAGATGTTGGGCATGGAGCTAAAAAAGAAAAATCATAAACATTAGGTTGAGGAGACACTGCTATAAAATTATTTACTTCAGGTCTTCTCATTATTAATTGCATACATATTAGTGAACCGAATGAAAAACCAGATACCCAACACTGACTATAATCTAAATTTTGTCTTTCTATCCAATCAAGAGCCGCTGCTGCATCTGAAAGTTCACCTTGTCCATTATCAAAGACACCATCACTTTTGCCCACTCCCCTAAAATTTACTTTAATTACAGAAAAACCATTTTGTAGAAAAATATTATACATTGATTGAACAATTCTATTATTCATTGTTCCACCATATTGTGGATGAGGGTGCAAAACTATTGCTACTGGTGATCCAAATTTTGGATTTTTATAATATTTTGCTTCAAGCCTTCCCGCTGGTCCTGGTATAAAAATTTCTAAACTTTTAGGTTTCATTTTAATAATGATTATTAATTACAAAAAAAAGATAGCATTTATAACATGTTTTAATGCGTCAAATAATTTTTTTTAATTCCGACTAATATTGTAGGAATTAGCCTAAAATTGCTGTAATACAACATTAATTTATGAAACTCACTACTAAAGGAAGATACGCTGTAATGGCGATGGCAGATTTAGCATTAAATATTAGTACTGGACCCACCAGTTTAACCGAAATATCTTGCAGGCAAAATATATCATTGGCATATCTAGAACAGATTTTCATAAAACTTAAAAGAAAAAAATTAGTTAGAAGCATAAGAGGAGCAAATGGTGGCTATATATTAGAAAAACCTGCCTCTGAAATTAAATTATCAAATATTATATTTGCAGTTGATGAAGAAGTAAAAATGCTCAATTGTAAAAAAAATTCTAAAAGAGGATGTAATAACAAATCATCAAAATGTATTACACATAATTTATGGGATCAATTAGACCAGCACATAAATGGTTTTTTTGAAAAAATAAAATTACAAGATTTAGTAAAACAGAATCAAAATCATTAAAAATGAAAAATCAAAATTTACATAATCAAGAGTATAAATATGGCTTTACCACTGATATAGAGAACATTAAAGCTCCTAAAGGTTTAACTGTCGAAACAATTAATTTTATCTCTAAAATTAAAAAAGAACCTAAATGGATGTTAGATTGGAGATTAAAAGCATTCAATAGACTTCAAAAGATAAAAGAACCAAATTGGCAGAAACCAAAATATCCTAAAATTAATTATCAAGATTTG
>MDTA01048702.1_pt1 | contig 12268 bp, 11 predicted proteins | sample 811151 | NCBI WGS metagenome assembly MDTA01 (sample SAMN05326648, study PRJNA326480) | marine metagenome | isolation source: seawater | place: Indian Ocean: South | collected 2010
ATTGAGTTTTCAAATGAAAATGATATTATTCTCTTTTCTACAGCATTTGACATAGAAAGTGCTAATTTTCTTGAAGAACTTAATATGCCGTTATATAAAATACCTTCAGGAGGTCTTAAAAATATACCACTAATTAAACATGTTGCTTCATTTAATAAACCATTTATTGTTTCAACTGGTGGAGGCACTATCGAAGATGTGCAGAGAGTTGTTGAGGCAACAAAAGATTTTAAAGAAAATTTAGTATTGTTACAATGCACTGCCGTATATCCTGTAGCGTGGGAAGATCTTAATTTAAATGTAATTAAAACATATAGAAATCTCTTTCCTGATAATGTTGTTGGGCTTTCCTCACACGATAACGGGATAGCTATGACTTTGGCAGCTTACCTGCTTGGAGCTAGAGTCATAGAAAAGCATTTTACATTAAATAGGGCAAATAAGGGTACTGATAATGCTTTTTCACTAGAACCTCAGGGTTTTAAAAAAATGATACGAGATATTAGTAGAGCACAAGTAGCTCTTGGAGATGGAATAAAAAAAACATACCCAAGCGAACAGAACCCATTAAGAAAAATGGCAACTAGTATCAGAGCATCTAAGAATTTAAACTCTAATCATAAAATTGGTAAGGAAGACATTGTTTTTAGAGCTCCAAATGATGGACTTGATCCTTATAATTTTGAAAAAGTAATTGGAAAAAAATTAAACAAGAATCTAAAGGAAGATGATTTAATTACTTTTGATGATTTATCAAATTAATTAAGTAATTTCAATAGATTTATCTAAATATTTTTCTGCTAAAACAAAATCAGACTCATAATCAATAGTAAAGCTATCAAGATTGTTTGAAAAAATAGGAAGTACGTTTTTACCAGATAATTTTTTATTTTTTATGATTGATTTAGCATTTAAAATTTCTAGACTGCTGGTTTGCACATATACCTCTTCAAGGCTCTGGTATTGTTTAGAATGTAAATCCTCTGATTCATTTTCGCTGAACTGATTGTAGGGAATAATTGATTCATTGTTTTTTACCCACATTTTGTCAGGGTGTTCTTTAACTTTTCTAATTGCTCGGGCTGAATCAAAATTTTTTAATTGCTTAAATTTTTCTATATTGCTATCCAAAAATTCAACACTTCTAAAGGGACTTGTTGGTCTTAAAAGTACAATTAAGTCAGGTTCATTTCCTTTTAATTCATCAATTAGATGTAATACCCATTCAATATCAAGTGATTTACTATTAGATATTGATTTTGGTCTTTTTATTATGTAGGTATTGTCATATCTTGAAATTTTTTCTTCTAGGTTTTCATAATCTGAAGAGATATAAGATTTTTGAATATATTTTGATTGCTGAATAGTATCAAGAGTATATTCGATTAAAGGCTTTCCTTGAAGAAGTCTTAAATTCTTATTTTTAACCCTTTCGGAACCTGACCTTGCAGGTATAAAAGCATATATTTTTTTCATTAATTAAATTCTACTGTTATTAATGAATAACGATTATAAAATTGTATTGATGAAGTTTAATAAAAAAAATATTTATCATTATTTTATATATGCTTCCTATTCTTTAATATTTTTGATTGCTTATGTTTTATCAAATTTTAAGAATAATAAAACTAATGATATTTTTTTAATGGGTCATTCGTTTAATGGAAATTTGGAAGGGTTTTATAAACTTTATAATTCAGAATATAACATCAAATACTTAACCTTTAATAAGGAACAAGCTAAGTCAGCAAGTTTTTTTTGTTATTTTTTAAATTTTGAAAATGTACTCAAATTATTGAATTCAAATTTAGTAGTCGCATCTCATGGAATTTTATTTCACAAATTAATTAAAAAAAGAGGTATCAAAACTATCAATATAGGTCACGGTGTACAAACATCTATAGTTAACTTATCAGAATCAGAACTGTCACAATTTGATGAAGTCTGGGTAAGTTCTAAATTTGATCAAGAAATATTAATAAATAAATGTGCTTACAATACTCCAAATTTATTTACAACAGGATTCCTTAGTCATTATTTTCTTTTAAAAAATAAAAATGAGGTGACTAAAAAACCTTCATCAATTAAATACATTCTTTATGCACCTACAGCAACATCTAAACTCAAAAAAGATCGTTTATCTTTTTTTCATTTACATAATTTAAACTTTTTAAAAAAACTAAATAATTTTGCTAATAAGCACGATTATAAAATAATCATCAAACCGCATATCAAAGATTATAAAACTAAAAAATTTAACAAAAAAACATATGAATTCATTAGCAACTCAACAAATTTAGTTTATTTTAGTGATTTAAAATACCCAGAAGAATATTTTCCAATAATTACTGATTTTCTTATTACGGATTGGTCATCAATATATTTAGATTTTCTAGTACTAGACAAAAATATAATATTTATAAATTCACCCAAAAGAAGAAAAAATATAGTTTTGTCAGAATTTCTTGATAATACGTTTATCAAAAGATGCAATACTTATGATGAGCTAGAGTCAAAATTAAAGTATTTCATTTAAAATTCAGATAAGAAAGATTTTTTACATCTAAAAAATTTTATATTTGAAGGATTTAATATCAATGAAGTTGATGAAGAATATAGAAAAAGAATTAAGAATATAATATAAATTATGAAAAAAATAATTAATTTTTTTGTTTTATCAGTATTTTTATTTTTTTTAATTGATTTTTTTTATGAAAATAAAATTTATATAGAAATATTTAAAAAAATAAAATTTCAATATATTCTGGCATTTATTTTGTTAAATTTAATAAGTTATTTTCTTAAAAGCTTTATAAATATTTATATTTTTGAATCTATAAATATTACACTTTCGTTCAGTGAAGCTTTTAATCTATCATTTAAAAATACTGTGGGTAATTTATTAGGGCCGCTAAAAGCTGGTTCAGGATACAAATTACACTATATGTTTAAAAATTATGATGTTTCCCCAACAATGTACATTTCTACAAATACTGCGTATGCTGTTATATCAATTTTTATAAACTTTTTAATTCTGTTTTTACTAATAGTATTTGAACTTAATATTATTAATCTTTCCTTACTCCAGATTTTTCTCATACTCATTTCATTATTTTCAATTATTGTTTTAACTATTAACTTTTTGACCAAAAATATTGATAAAATACGATTTAATTTTTTAAAAAATTTTATATCTGGTTTTATAATTCTTTTTATTAATAAAAATCTTTTTTTTAAATTAATTTTACTTTCATTAATTTTCACGACATTAAATATCTCAATACTTTACTTTGTTTTTTTAATGTATGAATTTGAGATAACTTTTGTTAATACAGTTTTGTATTCAACATTAGGCTCTTTTACTTCATTAGTAAAAATTACACCTGGAAACATAGGATTTTATGAGCTAATTATGATTTCAACCTCTTCTTTTCACGGTATACAAACAGGTCAAATACTTAATTCGAGTATATTTATTAGAACGATTAGTTATTTTACAATTATTTTAATTTTTATATATAATTTTTTAAAAAATCTATTCAATAGTAGAGAGAAGCAAATCTAGTTTACTAGGGTCTATAACTGTCTCTTGTGAGTTTACTTCTCTTTCCATATAGAAATATTCTAAATCTAGTTCAGATGCCATTGTAAAGAAAGCATTTTTAATATTATCTCCTGGGTCTCTGATATCAATAATTTTAGAACCTTGATTCATAAACAACATATTCGTAAGTCCAGAGCTGTGAGAGCCTGCTAGCACTTTAGTTTTTTGTAATAAATTTATCTTATTTAATATATTTAAGTCTTCAAATATTACTTGTTTAAAACCATGCTTCTTGAGAATCGGTTCAATTTCTTTTATATTAATTACTGGTCTTCTATGTTTAGACATGTCAATCCAAATCTTTTCTGAACTGTATGTTTTGTTTTTTTCAAAACCTTTATTATCAATAAAACATTTTCTTAATTTTAAAAGAGTTTCTTTATGGAAATTGCCAGAGGGGGCTGTATAACTAGTTACTATTGCATTTTTTATAATATATTTTTTTTCCGAATCTAATAAAATATAATCAATTTCTAAAAAAGAAAGTATCTCAATTATCCAACTTAAGTTATATTTAGCAGGTAAAAAAATTGGATAATTTTTTTTTATTTTATCAGGTAAAAAAATAAATCTAGTTAATGCGTCGCAGAGCATATGAAAATATACTGAAGTCTTATTATCAGTAACCCATATACCTTTATCTAATATTTGATTACTTTTTTTTGTTTTGAAAATGTTTTTAATTATATCTTTAAAAATTCTTGATGTTGAAGGCTTATAAAAATAGTTGTACTTTGAAAAAAAACGTAATTTTTTTATTTTATAAATAGATTGATTCACTATCGTGACGTCTTTTACCTCTAAATAATAAGCAGGATCAAATTTTTTTTTGAACTCATGATTAAATAATAGAATGTCTTCTTCTTTTAAGTTTGCAGGTTTTTTTCTAACAGAATCAAAACTTTGAATTATTATATTTTTTTTCATATTGTTTCCTTGCTCAACTCAACATTTTCAATAAATTTTTGTAAATATCAGTTTCAAAATAGTGAATATTTAACTCTGGAATATCGATATTTTTAATATATCTGGAATCAGTACATTTTAATAAATCTTTATTTAATAAATTTGAATTATAATATTTTAATAAAAATTCATAAATCGAATATATATTTATATCTTTCTTAGAAGTGACTCTTGATTTTGGTGATAAAGTTTCAACACTTAATTCTTTATTTAAGACTTCCATCACATCTGTAGCATATGTAAGATTGAAATACTCTTCCTTATTCAAGACAGGATTTGGCATGTTTTTTTTTATTGATTCTACAATTATTGGGACTATCTTTTTTCTAGTATCTGTGTAATGAAAAGTATTTTCTAAATAAATTTCAGATAGTAACTTATTGTCCATAGATTCAAAAAGAATCTTTGAAAATTCATTTTTTGAATTTGTATAATAATGATGTTTGTTTTTTTTATCAAAACAAAACATCGTGTTTGCGTAAATAAATTTTTTTACATTTTGATTCTTAATTAAATTTAAAATTTTTATTCCGAAATCAATATTTGCATCTCTTATTTTACCTTCATCTTCTGTTTTTTTACTGTAGTAAGTCGCCAAGTGAACAACTGAAAATTCATCATCTATTAAATTTTTGTTTAATGTATCAATGTTGTACTGAAAAATATCATTTGTAATATGTTTTTCTTGACTTCCAACACTAAGAATTCTATATTTTTTAGAAAAATTATTTATAAATAAATTTCCCAAAAACCCTGTAGACCCCGTCAATAAAACTGTTTTTTTCATATATTGACTATTCCCAGGGAGAACTAAATTCTTTAAAATCAGGTAGATTTGAATCTTTATCAGAAACAATGGGATTTTCAACTTCCCAATCTATATTTAGGCTTTTATAGGAAATTCCATAATCTGATACTTCATTAAATTTTCCTGACTGCAAGTAAATAACTGTTGCTTTTTCAGATAAAACACTAAACCCGTGTGCAAAGCCTTTTGGGACTAATACAGAGACTGGATTTTTTTCATTTAAATGTATAGAGTCAAACTTTCCAAAAGTACTGCTTTTTTTTCTTAAATCAACAAAAACATCTTTAATAGATCCATTGAGGCAATAAATAAACTTGTCAACATCGTGGGGTGGGTTTTGAAAATGTAAACCTCTAATTACATCTTTACCTGATGATGAAATAATAACTTCAAAATCATTACCAAATATTTCTTCTATGGGTGTGCCGTAAAAAGGCTTACGAAAAATTCCTCTATCATCTTCAAATATTTTTCCTTCAAAGAACTTTACATCTGAGAAGATATTAGAAACACCTATTTGGTTCATACAATTATTTTAAACATATAAAAGCTTTTAATGAGCAATATTATTTCTAGAGGCTATTTAAGTATTTCTTATACCAATCAACTGTCTTTGATATGGAAGTGTCTAGGTCAAATACTGATTTAATTCCAAGTTCTTTTTCTATTTTATCTGAACTTAAATACTGATCTTTGATTTCAAACTCAGAGTCTTCTTCGATGATAGGTTCAATATAGGTGTCTGAAAAATTCGAAACAAGTTTTTTATATATATCCATCACACTCAAATAAGATGTACTTGAAAAATTATAAGCATCTGATATTTTTGGGTTATTTTCCAATAATGCATTACCAACTCCAATATAAGCTTGGACTACGTCTTCAACATAAACCCAGTCTCTTTTAAATGTGCCATTAGTTCTTAAAATTGGTTGCTCCTTTTTAATTAGCCACCTTGTAACCCCTGGAATCAATCTTTCCCAGTTTAAGTCACCACCACCATAAATATTGCCACACCTAAGTGTCGAAACATTAAGATTATACGTAGTTAAATATGTTTTACACAATAAGTCTGTTGCAGATTTTGAAACTTCATAAGGATAATTTCCATTAAGATTATGAGTTTCTAAATATGGAAGATTATCTGATTCTCCATAAGCTTTGTCTGATGATGCTGCAACAATAGGGATATTGTGGATTCTACACATTTCTAAAACGTTCCACGTACCTTCTATATTTGACTTAAATGTTCTAATAGGGTTATTTAAAGCATCTCCAACTTGTGTTTGTGCTGCAAGGTGTATAACTAAATCATATTTATTTTTAAATAACTTAGACAACTCTAATTCATCAGATATATCAACATACCTTAAATCAATACGATCAATGATATTTTTTGATTGGAGTAAAAAATCTAATTCATTATTAAGTGCAACGCCGGTTACTTTGCAGTCTTTTTCTAGAAGCTTTTCTGCCAACCAGCTCCCAAGCAACCCTGTTGCTCCTGTTAAAAGAATATTCGATTTATCCATTACAAATTAAACATAATATATATAACGATTTATTTTTAGTAAGTTTCAATTTTGTACCAAGTATTTTCTAATAAAAAATATTGTCATTAAACAAAACAAGATAACAAAAATAAATTTATCAAGAGTTATTAAGCTAATTTCATCTAAATAGTTTATAAAATCCGGATTATTTACCGGTAAACCAAATCTATCTAAAAAGTTTACTAGACCAGTTTTTCCAAATATCATTACCAATATCTTAAATACTGTACTCCCTAAGAAGCTTGTTGTAAATATTTTTAAATAACCCTCAAATATAAATATAGATTTGATATAGCCAATCAGATAATTTGGCTGTGTATATTTAGTAAACTTTCCAAAAGAATTATAAATTCGCTCAGTAGAGAGTTGTGTATAAGGTGTTGCTTCAAAAAATAAAACTGACAATATTGAAAATATTGAAATTAACAACAAAAGATTATGAGTTTTTTCTAATTTAAATTTTTGTTTTAAAAAATAGTAGTACACAATTACAAACGGATAAAGAACATAAAGATAACGGTAACCATAGGATGAGGCTGTTGACCTCCATAAAGCCACTATTACTAATAACTGTGAAATAGAAATAATAGCTATAAAATTTAAAACTAGAAAAGATTTGTCTTTATATTTTTTATATAGTGTGATGCTAAAAATTGACATAATATATACAAATCCCATCAAAGGCATAAAATACACTATTCCAAACTCTTGACAAATAAAGATATTAACAATCCTAGAAATATAAGAAAAAATTAAATTTGACTCTATATTGGATTGCATTATTTCAGAAACGCTGTTGTTTACTTGGTAAGAACTTCGTGGATCAATAGTAACAAAACCATAAATAGCATTAGATAGTGCAGCAAAAATTCCTACCGACACTAAGGTGCTTGCCTGAAATTTAAAATTTGTAATAAGTTTTTTTTCACTCTGTAAAATTATCTTTGAAAAAATTGGTATAAAGAGTAGAAAATAATTAGTCCAACGAATTAATAATCCTAATAATATACCTAATGGAATTAGATAAGCATTTTTATCATTATCTATTTTTGAATAGTAATTAAAAGATAGAAATAATACTAAGCAAGTTGAAAAGTACTCAAATGCATGTGTCATGCTAAACCTATTGAAAGCATAATAAGCAATTCCACTTCCAAAAAAGAATAAAATTAAATCACTACTTTTTAAGTTATTAATAAATTGTGATAGTGTTTTATGGATCAGGACTAGTCCAAAAAATAAATAAAAAATTGGCGATAAGGAATATATTAGAATTTTATAACTCATAAGTTCATTTTCAGAAGAAAAATTCAAACTTAAGCTATCTAATAGATTGCCAAAAAACATGAAGGGAGAAGCTAAAAGGCCTGAACCAACATAGCCTACAGGGGCTGATTTTCCATTTTTATAAAATCTACTTTTTTCATAACCTTTTAGCTGGTTGGAATAATCAAAGTCAAAATCTTGAGATATTGTTTCAGCATGGATAAAATAATCAAAATCATCACTGCAACAATTTATTGAATTAGTAAATCTAAAGTTAATGTTAAAAAAAAGCATTAAAATTATCATGCTTAAAAATATTTTTAATGTTTTATTAATTTTCATTTAATATTTTTAAAGGTATTTTTATATATTTTTGATTCTTGATTCTGCGACATTCCTAATATAACTAAATAAATAGTTGTAAAGAATAAAAAGACCACAAACCAAGTTCCTTGAGGTCCAGGAAAATCATAATACCGAATACTTACAAACTTATAAATAGAAAATATGATATTAAAAAATATAAATATTGAAAAAATATCAAAAATAGCAGATATTTGAAGTTCTGAAACCTGTATCTTAAGTCTAATTTTATGAAAAAAGTTTCTGATTACAAAATAGACCAACTTAAAAAACATAATAAAAGCATTCAGATTACTTTTTTCGTCTCGATAGGAAACAACATTTTTATATTGTCCAATTTTTATCCTGTTAGAAATTAAATAATTGCATACAAAACTATTTAAATAGAATGGATAACCGTATCTATTAAATAGTTTTGGTAAAGAAAAATCTTTTGCTATATTTTTTGAAATTAAAAACAAACCATTTAAAGCATCATTCATTTTCCAATTACCTGTTGAAAATTTAATCAAAAATGATGCAAATGCGTTTCCTAAATATCTAACAAATGGAATTTTACCGTCAATACCTGATGCCCAAAAACGATCACACTTAATATAATCGTAGTTTTCATTGATAACAAACTCTTTTAATCTATCAACATCAGATGAATTGAATTGATCATCTCCATCAATTTTTATCAGATATTCACAATCTAATTTAACAAACTCTTTAAGACCGATTTCAAAAGACTTACCTGCACCCACATTCTTTTTATTTGTAATTATTGATAAATTGTCGTGTGTAGCATCAAGTTCTTCAAGAATGTTGGAAGAGGAATCCTTGCTGCAGTCGTTTACAACTATTACTTTGACAAATTTTTCTATATATTTCTCTACAACTTCTTTTATTTTTTTTTCTTCATTGTATGCGAGTATTAATAAAGCTACAGTCATTAAACAAATTATAAGATAAATAAATTAATTAATCATCTTTATTTTTTTTGAAAATTGTTTTAAGGGCATTTGCTAATAGTCTTCTATTTTTTTTGGTTTTTATAAATGTCAATAGTTTTTTAAGAACATAAGTAAAAGCACGAATCTTTCTAGATTTTATTTTTAGAGCAAAATTTTTAACTGAAAGCTCATCAAGTAGATCAAAGTAAATTTTAGAAACTTCATCAAGAGAACCTTCAATTGTCCAAGGTTTATGGTTGCCCGCAAAATGTATAAAAAGTGAATTATTTTTAAAAAACTGAATTGGGATTGGATAATAAATTCTAAAATTCAAAAAACTTGTTAACTCCAAATACTTACCGTCAAAATATATATTCAATAAATCTTGATCCCAATTGTTAACTATATTTGAATTCTTTTTTAATAATTGTAATAAGCTGTTTATATTTACAGATTTTTGCCACTTTTGATAATCAATAACCATAACTCCTGCATTAAAATATCTTTCATTTGATAATTGTAATTTTGTAAAGATATCTCCATCAAATTTATTTTTATACATTTCAGTAGCTGCTGAAATAGTAAAGTGTGAAGCTAATAGCTCTGTAACTGCATAGTTAACCATATATTGAGGGTTGTTAATACAAAATATATCAGAATCTATATAGATTATGTGATCTAGTGATTTAGGTAAATATTCTGAAATAAAAAGCCTATAGTAAGTTGCCTCTGAAACATGGCTATCTTTTAAAAATGGGTAATCACTTAAGTCTTTACTGAATTCGTAAATCGAGGTTTGGTTTACATTTTCAAATTGATTAATTTTTGAAATGTAATTTTCAAATGTAGTTGGATTTTTATGAATTATGTAAATACTTAAATTACAATCTTCTAAATTTTTTGAAATTGAGTAGATTGAAGCATAAGTTTGTATATTATAACCCTCATCAAAACAATACAATAAATTTATATTTTTCATATACTCATACTTTAATTATCAAAATATTTAACTCTTTAAAAGAATTTTTTAGGTATTTTTTTTAATTGTTGAGTATAAAATTTAAAAATCTTATATTTACTTTTCAAAATTTTAATTAAGTTAAATTTTACTTTAAAAATTATGGCAAACAATAAGGGCTCTTTGACAATTACAATATCTTTCCTATCAATTCTTGATAAGTTTATCTTTTTTTGCCAATATGAAATGTCTAGCATTTCTAAAGAGAAGAGATTTTTAGAGATCTTTGATATAAATGAAGTTAATAAATCTTCTGTAACCTCTTCATAATCATTAACAAATAAAATAGGTAAATCATCGAAAGAATTAAAGTTTTTATGAAATTTTGTTATAGGGATTTTCCCAAAATATAACGCTTCCCATATCCTGTGAGTATCAATGCCATTCCCAAAAGGAGACAGTATAAAGCTTGATTTATTCATTTGTTCTTTATATTCACTTAGTGATAAGTCTGGTTCATCGATTTTTACAAAAGGTTTTTTGGAGAATTGCTCATATAAATTAGACCTCTCTGAGTAATTAGTGCTTTTTTTAAAATTCAAATAAAGTTGTGGTTTAACGTCAAACTCATCTAGTTTTATATCCACAAATTCCGTTGATGTATTTATTTGATTCACTTGAAAATCATTTCCTACACCAAGTGGTATTGAAATTAAGGATTCGTTATCGTAATTTACATTAGTTGAATACCATTCAGAAATACATTTTGGTTTTAGATTAAAAAGTTTTTCATTTATCTCAACATCTGTCTGATGACTAATCAATTTTATATTATTTAAATCTTCAATTTTGTTTAAGTGATTGAATAAACTTTTTAAAGTTAGGGTGTTACAAAATATTATTGAGTTTTCATTAATTTCGAAATTTAAAAGTTTATACAACAAATAATTTTTTTCTTCATACAAAACAATATTTTTACCTAAGTTTTTTTTATGATAATTTTCCTTAGAAATAAATTCTGAATATACAATATTAGAAATTTTTGAGAAATTGCTGCCGGCCAATATTGATTCTGGCGATTTAAGTTTCATAATTTTCATTCTTGCTTTTTTCAAAAGCTTTAAAACGTTTTATAAATTGTGATATATCGTAAAAAAGACTGACTAAATATATTAAGATCATAATGATGCTGAAGTCTATGCCATATAAATGTAAAGCAAGATAAACGAGCAAGACATAAAAAGATGGGGTAAAAATGTTTTTAACCTTTCCTAATCCAAACATTATTGAAAATAAAAAATAGTTAATTAATTCAAACAAAATATAGAAATAAATTAAATTAGTTTCGTATTCGAGAGAAAAATAATAAAAAATTGAAATGCATGATATGAAATTTATAAACAAATATTTAAATATCTTTTTTTCATTGTCTGAAAACAATACACTTAAATATTTTGGTAAATATAAAGAAGTAATCGATGCGGCAGCTACAGAAATTAAGATAATATTGTATATTTGACTATCAAATGACTCTAGAAACAGTGAAATAATAAATTTATATTTAGTAATATTTATGGCAAGCAAAATTGTGAACCCGATAAAAATTTTATTCATAAATGAAACTAAAGATAAAAGCTCTTGATTAATTTTTTGATTATGAATATTTTTTGAGATTATTGGTAAAAGCAAGCTAGAAAGTGATGCATAAATAGGTTTTAGATTATTAATAATCAATATACCAAGAGAATATATTGCTATTGTTTCATTGTCTGACATATTTGTTAAGAGTAAAAAAATTACATTTAAAAAAGTTAC
>MDTA01111553.1_pt1 | contig 12268 bp, 6 predicted proteins | sample 811151 | NCBI WGS metagenome assembly MDTA01 (sample SAMN05326648, study PRJNA326480) | marine metagenome | isolation source: seawater | place: Indian Ocean: South | collected 2010
GCTTTGAGCCAAGAAATAGACTCATACAAACTAAGATTTAATTTTCTTGTAATGTTCCAGCTCAGATAGTGCACCGACAAGTACTTTTGCGTCCAGTTTCTATCTGCTGCGTCCTGAAAACCAATGTGATTCAATTGAGCCCACAGATTAACGTATTTAATATTCCAAACTGTTGTCTCAAACTTAAAATAGGGATAGTTAAACGAATTATCGCTTAACAATAAAGAACGATAACCATCACCAAAAAAGTTTTTTCCATGCCCAAGATACGCTGTGAAATATTTATTAGCCTTATAACCAACAGCCCCGGAGGCAAAGGCCCAGTCTGCTCCGATATTTTCTTTAAACACTTTGTATCTACCTTGACCTGGCATAACAAAATTTTCTGTTGCATTTGAATTGATATAAGGCAATAGTTTGGCTTGATTTTCATAAAAAGCCGATTCGAAAAAAACCTTTTTTCCAACTTGTCCAGACAACCAATACCCTCTCGTGTTTGTCCAGAAGTTCTCTTCTTGATAGAACCCTCTTCCAGTTTGAAGGCCTAACAGCAGGTTGGCCCTTAATTTTAATCCACCACTATTAATGTAAACTAGATCCTCATCCATTAACTTGTTTTCTGACCAACGTAAAAATTTTGCCCAAGTTGAGGTTGGGAGAATATATAATCGATTGGTGTCAGTAACCGTAGAATCAATTGAGTCTATATTTATTTGCTGTTTAACATCCTCATACAGATAAGGTTTTATAGAGGTGTGTGAGTTGGATTTTGTATCATTTAAATACATTTCTACAAATGCATTTTCATCATGGTCTAAGGGGTAAAACAATTGCTGAGCAGAGGAAGTAAAACTGACAATGGTAATTAATACAAGAATTTTATTTTTAGTAATCATAGTAAAGATTAAATAAAGATGTCCTAAAACCTCCGTAAAGGTAGTGATGATTTTCTTTATTGTCATCTATCCATTCTGTTCTGTTCTGATAACCTATTTCAAACATTAGTAAATACTTTGAATTCAGAATAAAACTCAACTTAGAATCCAAAAAAAGTTGTTTGTATTCTGTCCCATTACCAATTTTGTAACCGCTTTCATTTAAACGATTATTATATGATTTAAATATGTCCTTACCGCTTGAAATAGAGTCTGAGACCTCCTCTCCTCCAGAAATATAAACAAGCCTTGAATTGAAGTTAAATCTTTTCACCCTATAATTTATAATTCCCAAAACCTCTCTAAAGTTAGCACCATACGGGTGAGCCAAAGGGTTATAGTTGTGTCCATAGTTCATACCAGAAGTTCTGTGTGAATAAGTGAATGGCCTCACTGAATTATGCTCACCAATTATAACCAAACGATGGCCTGGTAAATTGTGTATTTTAAAACCAGATTGATATCCGTATTTGTTTGCCCACCATGTTGGATTGTTTATAAGATTACTTGAATGAAGCTCGTCTAAAACAACCTGACCGTAAACATTTATTGTTTTATGAACATCCCAACTACCATTTAAGCCAATGAGCATGTTATCCGGAGAGCCAATATTGTATTCCAGTGGCCTCAATATTACGAAAGGGTTCATATAATTTATATCCAGCTGCGTTCTGGCTAATGAATCTCCTTCCCAAATAACAGCTTCGAAAAAAGCTATTTTCAACTTTTTTGAAGCCAAAACGTCCATGTAGTGGAAGCTTCCATATTTTTTCCTTTTCAATCCGTCTCCAATCAAGTTGTTCGTAAAATCAATAAATTCGGCAAGAATCATCGAGTAGTTGACTCTGCCTATTTTTAAATTGGTTTTCACAAAAGGATAGTTTCCTGAGGCATCCGATAGAAGAACGCTTCTATATCCGTTTCCTAAAAAGTTTTTTCCGTGCCCCGCAGTAATATCAAAAAATTTGGTGAATTTATAATTCAACCCTCCCGAAGAAACAGAATAATCAAAGTAGCCAAAGGGATTTTTCACTTCTGCCTCTCCTGGCGCGATGGCGGTTTCTCGAACAACTTGAGTGATTCTAGGGTCAAAACTCTGGTAGTTTTCATAAAACGATGTAATCCATCGAAACTTACCGCCTATTGTTCCGCGAGCATAACCTCCTCTTCTGGTACTGAAGCAATTATTTGAGCCAAGTTGTAAATCAAAAATAGGGTTCAAAGCAAACGTATAGTCTTCAGATTTAAATCCATAAATGTTTTTATTGAAAGCCCAATCAACAAAAGAATATTTTGACTTTAATTGAAAGGTATCGGAAGGTAATTTTTCAAAAATAAAATTGTTCTCAATGGAACTTATGTTGGAGTTCCATGATGTATCTCCTTTGGATAATTCTTTATCAAACATCCACTCAACTTCATGGTTCAAGACATCAAATTGGGCAAATGCACAAACTTGAAAACATAAAAGCCCAAAAATTAGTTTGACATTAACTGGCAACACCTTTTCGACTTTTTGGTTTTTTTAATGGCTCTGGATGAACTACCTGAAGAGCGTTTTTACTGTTTTTTCTACGAAGAATTAACGATGGTATGGTCGTAAATACAGACGCTACTAAAATTTCTACAGAAAACAATTCAAGACTACCTATGTTTCTTAAAAAATAAACCATAATAACAAACAGAACATTAAAGAGCATTATAATAGTAGAGGCTTTCATATGAGAAAATCCTAGCTCTAGTAATCTGTGATGAATATGATTTTTATCCGGGTTTAAAGGGCTTTTACCCTTTAAAGCTCTAGAAATGAAAACCCTTAAGGTATCGAATAATGGAACGATCAATACTCCAAAAGCTATCATAGGCGCAGAGTTTAACGACCACGTTGATTCAGGACTTAATCTAATAAAATAAATGGTTTGAACTCCTATAATCAATCCCAGAATTAAAGAGCCCGTGTCGCCCATAAATATTTTTGCAGGCGTTTTATTGAACCACATAAAACCCAATAAAGAACCTACTAATGATGTAGAGACAATAGCCAAATCATGATACCCCGTAATCCAAAACCAAAATCCAAAAAATGAGGTAACTACAACCGAAACTCCAGCCGAAAGCCAGTTTATTCCGTCAATCAAATTAAACCCATTCATGATAACCACCAAAGTAAATATTGTTAAACATGCCGATATCTCAGGAGACAAATCATTAACCCCTAAAAAGCCATACATGCTGGTTATACGAACACCTCCCAATACTACAATAATTGCTGCAGCTAATAACTGGCCCATCAGTTTTTTTATTGGTGCCGTAATCAGTATATCGTCCTTTATTCCAATGAAAAAAATAATCATCAAGGCGCCTACTAAATAATTGTAATTCAGGTTCTCCTCCTGAATAGTTAGACTAGTGCTCACCATAAAGCCAGCAAAAATTGCAAGCCCTCCTAAGGTTGGGACTACTTTTTCATGGGATTTTCTTTCATCAGGAACGTCATACAAGTGTTTCAAATAAGAAACGCGAATCACCGATGGAATTGCAGTAAGAACAATTACAAGACTTGAGATGAATGAAAGCAGTAATTCTATCATGGTATAATCTGAAACAAAGATACATTTTTTATCTTCTCAGACGTGTAATTGACTCTGGTGTATACAGAACGTTGCCTTCATTTTTCTAATACCTCATGAAGATGCCCTCTCATCTCTTCAGCCATTTTTTTTCGATCGAAGGCTCTGGCTAGGTTAAGGCACCCTAATTGACAATTAGAATACACCTCCATATTATTTTTTAAAACTGTTAAATTTTCGATAAAACTTGTTTTATTTTCAGGTTCAAAGCACAATCCTGCCCCGAATTCTTTAATTATATCGGCACTTTCGCCCTCAACCCCTAGTAAAATTGGTGTTTGCATAGCTGCGTTTTCAAAAATTTTAGAAGGGATAACTGTTTTAAATAAGTCACTTTTTTTAAGTGGTACCAAAGAGATATCCATCAAAGAAAGTATATTCGGAACTTCCTCCTTCGGCATACTATCTAAAAAAGTAATGTTTTTTATTTTCAATTCCTTGGCTCTGGTCTTCAAGTTTTCTTTTTCCGCTCCATCGCCCATCAAAATCAAATGTAAATCCCTCTGTTCTCTCGGCCAGGCATTTATAATAAAGTCTAATTTATGCGCCATTCCATGAGTTCCTACATACCCTACAACAAATTTATTTTTAACCCCTAACTTTTGTTCCCAAACAACATGCCGATCTCTTTTTGAAAACCTTTCCAAGTTTGCTCCATTTCGAACCACACGTATTTTATTTTCATCAATACCTCTTGATATTAAATTATTTTTGAACGAATGAGTTACCGAAATAATCCTAGAGGAACGTTTGTATAGTCTTAACTCTATTTTTTCTAGTAGTTTAAATACTTTGCTGTCACCACTAATTGCTCCCACGGCTTTTATTGACTCTGGCCATAAATCTCTTAATTCGAATATCCAAGGCTTCCTCTTCAAAACAGATAGTGTTTCTGCAGCCCATGTAGTGAAAAATTGAGGAGACGTTCCTATTATGATGTCGGCTTTTTTAAAAAGCCCCACCCAAAAAGCCATAAAGGCAAAACTCATAAAGTCAATAATTCTTTTTGCAAACCCCTCATTGGGAGAAATGTATGACCATACTCTAACAACCTTGATTCCCTCGATCTCTTCAGTTTGATAAAGCTTGTTTTTATACCCATCGTATACTTTACCTTTAGGAAAATTAGGCACACAGGTAATTACCGTTACTTCATCTCCTTTTTTTACCCATTCTTTACAATGTTCAAAAGTTCTGGTTGCTGGAGCATTAACTTCAGGAGGAAAATTATCGGTAATAAATAGAATTCTCATCTGACTTTCTAATTCGCTTTTACGTCGTTAAGTGTAATCTCGGTTACTAATCTCTCCCTAAATATTACCTCAACAAGTTTTGCTTTTTCAGTATCATTATAACCATGAGCATAAGTATATTCTTTAATTCGGGTGCTAGAAGCTCCTGAAAAATTCAAATTACACCCATCAACAAGTATTCTGTTTTTTTCTATTTTAACTTCTATTCCAGGGTGAAAATGAAAGTATGCACTGCTTTTTCCCAATAGCTGATTTTTAGCTACCATATTATCCTCAATTGTAATACTGGTTTGATTGAAATTAAATACCCTTTGATGATAAATTCCAAATCGTTTATATCCACAGTGATAACCTTTAATGCTATCGGCACTTTCATTTGTTATTACTGCCTTTGCTCTTCTTCCTACTCTAAATCCACCCCATACTTCTGATTGATCAACCTTACCATACCTTACTGTATTGTGACTAGAAGTGCTTCTTTCTCTTTGACGACGATAGCCAATATTGTATGTTGATATTCCGGGATCAACAATTACGGGACTTCCTTTATAGTTCAAGATGAAACTAAACGTATCGGAATGAGCATGTCCTGGTATATAGCCTGGCCCAATCTTACCGTAGTCTACAAAAAGTTCTACAGCAGCCCCCTTAAACAAACGATAACCAGAATCGGAAAGCTCAGCTAATTCCCATTCAAACCCAAGGCGTTTTGCATAATCAAACAATTCCGATGATTCCGATGAAATACCTTCTGTAGAATCGTTTACTCTTGGAGTGGTTCCATTAGAAAAGGTAATTGATTCTAGCCAGCTGAGCATTTTTTTTCCTGTATCTCGCAAAAGTTTTTCAAAAATCGCATCCTGGTATACATCCTTATTATTTTTTACTAAGTTGTATGTATCAAGAAGTCTTTGAAGTAAAATTTTATGATACATTGGACTTAATTCAAAATGTGCTCCGTCATTTAAAATTTGCTCTCTTAGCTCAATAGAAACTAATTCTTTACCTTTTTGATATAGCTCTGATCCTTTAAAATAATACCCTCCGAAAATTAGTGAAAAACCGTTTTCTAAAAGATGATTGCCGAGTAAATGATACTCTATTTGATCCAACAAAATTCTATATTGACTATATAAGTAACGGTCGAAAGATTTTTTTTCTATCTCATGAACAGAAAGAAATTTCACCCAATTTATTCCTCTTAACGAAGTTGGGTAAGGTTCATTGGCATTTTTCAAATCGCGGATTTGATCGATAAACAAAAAAATCAAGGCCTCTCCGATTTCTTTTTCCAAATTAGATTGATTTAAAAAATCAAAATAATTTAAATTATAGGCCCAAAGCTTCCCGTTGTCCATATAGTCCCAATCGATTCCATCAGAAAAAGTAATCGCTTGATTTAAAAAAGTAAATGTATTTGAAGTATATGAAGTTTTATTAGGAATAAACGGTTCAAACAAAAGAGGCTTTCCTTTTCTGTAAAAGTTATAGTTCAATTTAAATCGTACGAATCGACGATATTTTGATCTAAATGTATAGAACAACCTATATACAATTTGTCGGAATTTTAAATAACTTATTGTTCTTATAAAAAGGAAAACTTCACCCATTATACCTTTTGTGGATTTCCGGTTTTAAGTGACTTTAATATAGCAAAAGTGACCTTTGAGGTAGAATACATTTCATCAAAACTAATGGCTTTTTTTCCTGTTTCAATAGCTGTTTTTAAAGCCTTAAACTCACCTTTAAATCCCTTGTCCTGATTTGCATTCTTTATTTTTTTTGATTTACTTCCTTTAAATATTTCCAACTCTCTAAAATTATCCATTCTTAGAGCGATTTCAGGAGCAAATACTTCGACAGCCTCTTTTGGTAGTTGACTGTTGCCAAAAGCATAGTAATTAATAACCGCCGTTGATCCATTTTGATATTTTAAAATGATGCTAATATTATCCTCATCTGGAATACTCTGGTCGGGCTTTGTGACGCAACTTGCATAAACACTTTCAGGAAGAGACCCCGTTAAAAAAGTACAAGTGTCTATAAAGTGACACACCTCTCCTATAACTCGACCTCCACCAACATCAGCATCTTGAATCCATACATCCCTGGGTATGATCCCTGCATTAACTCGATAGTTAATACTTATGGGTAACCCTTTCAACACATTTCTCATTTCTTGCACCAATGGAGCAAACCTGCGATTATAGCCAACCTGCAAAATGGGTTTGATCTCCACACTGGAATAAAAGGATTTTATATCTTCTAACTCATTTTCATGAATCGCCAAAGGCTTCTCTACAAAAACATGCTTTCCTGCAGTTAAAGAATGTAAAACCTTCTTCCCATGATCATCATGACGGGTAGTGATAAAAACCGTATTTATCTCATCATTATTTAACAACTCCTGGTAATCAGTTGTAATGTATTTAAACTCGTGCTTATTACCAGTTGAATGAGCGCTTACACCCGTTGCTGTGCAAAGACCAACAAAACTTGTATTCCCAACTTTCTTCAAATTTGGGATAATAACCGATTTAGTAAAGTTACCTGCGCCGATTAACCCTACGTTTAAAGCCTGAGATTTAACGGATGCATCTGAAATCTGAACGAGTTCTGACTTTAGTTCAACATCCTCTTTATACTTTAACAAAATTCCTAAGTAGTCTTCCTTAATTTTACCTTCGAGTAAATCATAAGCAGTTAAGGCGCTATCGAAATCATATTCGTGGGTAACCATTTTAGAAGGCGTTACCCTACCGTCTTCAACTAGATCTAAAAACGCCTCGAAATTTCTTTGTTCTGTCCATCGAACATGGGCAAATGGATAATCTATTCCTTGCTCTTCGTATTTTGGATCATATCTCCCTGGTCCATAGGCCATAGACAGCTTAAGCTCTAACTCTTTTTTATAATATTCATTTCTTGGAACGTCCATACCTACTAAACCGACCACTACAACTCTGCCCTTCATTCTCGATATTTCTCCCGCATCCGTTATAGGCTGATTACTGGAAGTGCTTGCTGCTATAATAACAGCGTCCGAACCGTTGCCATTTGTAAATAGCTTTGCCTTTTCAATTACTTCATTAGGGAAACAAACCTCATCAGCGCCTAGCTTTTTAGCTAACTCTAATTTTTTCGGATCCAAATCTGTTCCCAAAACCTTACATCCATTTGCTTTTAAAAGCTGAATGGATATTTGGCCTAAAAGCCCCAGCCCCATAACAACGACTCTTTCTCCCAATGTTGGAGCCGTCTGTCTTATTCCTTGTAATGCAATTGAGCCCACCGTTACAAAAGAAGCATCAGCATCAGAAACCCCTTTGGGCACCTTAACAAATAGGTTTCTTGGCACATAATTTATCTCACTATGGTTCGCATAACCCGCGCCACCGCAAGCAACCCGATCACCCACAGTAACACCCGTTACTTTAGCTCCAACTTGAACCACTTCTCCAACACATGAATACCCTAGAGGTATAGGAGTATCAAGTTTTGTAAACACTTTTTCAATAGTGTTCATAACACCCTCTTGTTTCATCTTGTTTACAACTTGTTTCACTAAGTCTGGCCTCGCTTTTGCCTTCCCAATTAATGATTTTTTAGCTAAATCAACAATCATTTTTTCCGTTCCTGCAGAAACTAATGAGGTTTTTGTTCTTACTAGAACTCCATTTTCACCACAAATCGGCGCCGGCACTTCGTAAACTCCTAGTTCTCCTGTTTTGTATGACTGAATAAGCTGCTTCATGATGTAAAGAATGTTTCGTACAAATATACTAACTCACTTGGAATCACTTTATTTATCTCTTTTTTATTTTGAATTTAAACTGTAAAAAAGCAATAAATCAGGCATTTCTCCCCTAATTCTTACACCTACAACAAATTGTAGTATTTAATTTTGAAATTTTTATGGCAAAAACAAATTCTTTTCGAAATCCTATTTAATCATAATCTGAATTTTTTAAGCACAATAAAAACCTTAACTTTCATAACGATTTACCTTATTTATGAGCAAATATAACCTGTTGATTCTTTCATTTATTGTCTTCTTTAGCGCTAGCGCCTCGGTGCCTGACGTCTTAAACTTTACAACAAAAGAATACAATGGCCACTCCATTAATTATGATATAGAGCAAGATTCAAGTGGAATAATTTACATCGCTAACGCCTATGGTGTTTTAGAATATGACGGAAGGACTTTTCGTAAAATTCCTCTTGTGCAAGGCAAAAGCGCAATAAGTTTATCAAAAGATGCTTCAGGGAAAATTTTTGTTGGATCGTCTTCAGAGTTTGGATGCCTTGAAAAAGACAAGTCTCAAAAAACGTATTATAAATCGCTTAAACACTTAATCCCTGGAAATAAAGAAATTAACGAAGTTTTTGATACTTATTGGTTCGACAATGCTATTTATTTTGCATGCTCAAAAGCTATTTTTAGGCTAAAAGACAAAAAAATAGAACGTGTTACGGGAATTTCAAAAACATCATTAATTGAAGATGTTGCTTTAGTAAATGGGAAATTGCTTTTTTGGGAAGGAGGAAAGGGCCTTGGTCAAATAAATGGTTTAAAAGCCACTATTATTAATCCTGATGCTAACACTCAATCCGTTAGAGAAATCCAATACATAAATGATGATTACGCCATTTTTGGCAGTTTTGGAGTTAAATTAATTCAAAACTCTAACCCAAGATTAAAATCATCATTAACTCTTTCAAACGCTGACGTTTCATCAGTTTTAAAGCTAAACAGCAATTCTTTTCTAATTGGAACTGTAAAAAAGGGAATTTACTTAATGAATTCAAAAGGTGAATTAAAAAGGCATCTAACAACACAACAAGGATTACAAGTGAATTTTATCAGAAAACTTTTCCAAGATGAGGCAGGGAATGTTTGGATTGCATACAACAATGGTATTGGGATTTTAAAATGGAGCTCTCCTATTGATTATATAACAAATGTACAAGGTTTTGATGGCATGGGTTATGGCGGATTAATATATAAAAATCAATTGTTCATAGGTACATCAAGAGGACTTTATAGAATGGAAAACTGGATTAGTGGACTACAAAAAATCGAAAAATTTGTCAAGGTTGAAGGAATACCGGAAGGAACCATTAACTATCTTGACACCGCGAATGGAAAGCTAATTATTTGCAATGCAGCCGAAACGTACACTCTTGACGGAAACAAAGCTGTAAGGATTTCAGATGGATCATGGTATGGCTCGTGGATTTGGAAAACAGCAAATAAATACAATAAAAACGAAGGGTTTGTTGGCACTCATCAAGGCATTGAAAGATACCTTTTCAAAAACGACAAGTGGTTATACCAAGGTCATATCAAAGGCTTTTTAGAGTCCTCAAGAGTTATGGAGGTTGATAATAGGGGTGTTATTTGGTCTATACAAGGAAACAAGGGGTTATATAGAGTTGAGCTGAACGAAAAGCGTGATTCAGTAACTTCACTAGTAAACTACTCTGACAACAACTCATTCCAATCAGACGATTTTAATGATATTTTCTATCTAAACAGCAAAATCTATATCACTACCTTTCAAGGTGTTTATTACTTAAATGAAGATTCATTAATTAGAGATCGCTCTTTTAATTCCGTTAAAAAATATGTTGAAAGAGCCAGAAAATATGATGAAAATAGTATTTATGGTATATATCAAGATCAAGCATATTTACTTAAAAAAGAGGATCAATTTTGGAAGATTCAGCCCAGTGATGTCTCGTTTACAAGAAGCAGCTTAGTGGGGTCTGCTGAGTTTTTCAACAAAATTTATCCTAACACATACTTAATGGGTACTCAAGAAGGATTCGCAATATATAGACCAAGTAAATCCAATAAAATCAATACTTCTGACTGTTTAATTAGAAACATTGAAATTATAGGAGAATCCGTTGATTCAATGCTTTTTTATGGAAAGCCAAATTCACCTCTCGAATTTAAATACCTCAATAATAATCTTCGCTTTACTTTTTCTATTCCCGAATTTGGAATAATTGATCAAGTAGTTTTTCAAACTCAACTTTACCGAAATAAAAAGCCATTAAGCGGCTGGCAAAATGTAAAAGAGGTGAATTATCGTGAATTCACGAACTTGAAAGAAGGAGCTTATACTTTTGAAGTAAGAGCAAAAAAAGGAAATATTGTTTTGGGGAGCGAAACCTTTAGCTTTAAAGTTTTGCCCCCTTGGTACAGAAACAAAACAGCATATGTTTTCTATTTTTTAGCCTTGTTTATAGCTGTTTTGATTATATATTATAGATTTAAAAAACAAGCAAGTAAATTAAAAGCAGAAAAGGAGAAAGAGCTTGAAATAAAGGAAAAACTGCACAAAACTGAAAAACTTGAAATAGAATTAAAAAACAAAGACAATGAACTAGCATATATGGCTCTTTCGTATGCTCAGAAAAAAGAAATGCTGGCCTCCTTAGAGAATAAGTTAGATGCGCTCTCTAAAGAACTTGAACATTCAGAAAAACAAAAAATAAACTCTCTTAAAAGGACAATTTCATCAAGTATAGACGATGAAAGCAACTGGGAAAACTTCCAAGTTCACTTTGATCAAAAAAACGACAACTTTTTTCAAAAGCTAAAAGAAATTGATTCTAAGCTAAATGAGTCATACCTGCTCTTCTGTTCATATGTGAAAATGGGAAAATCAAACAAAGAAATTGCAGAGCTTATGAACATTTCCGTGGCAGCTGTTGAAAAACGAAAATATCGCTTAAAGAAAAAATGGGGGTTAAAAAATGAAATGAGTTTTACAGACCATCTTCGAAGTCTTTAATTTTTTTATTTGTCCAAAGGAATATAATCGTTACCATAGCGTTTGTAGAGTAGTCCAAAATATGTTGTAAATTTATTCACCGTTTAGAATGAAAAGACTACTTACATATACTACACTATCCATATTCTGTATTTTTACTTTCTGGACAAAAGCTCAATCTGTTGGTATAGGAAACTTTTACGATCACCTTCCATACCACAATGGAAGTTCATTGTGTGTTTCCAAAGAAAAAGTATACGTTGCTTCTGGTCAAGCTATCTTTACTTATGATTTATCTGACCACTCCATCGAAACACTCAGTAAAGTAAATAAGCTTTCTGATCTTGAAGTAAGTTCAATAGCGTATTCTGAAAAACACAACAGCGTGATTATCGGTTATGAAACAGGCAACATTGATATAATAGTGAACAATCAGGTAATCAATATCCCTGACGTTGAAAGAACTTCTATTCAAGGGTTTAAGTCAATAAATGAAATCTTTATTCAAGAAGACTTTGCGTTCTTAAGCGCCGGATTTGGAATAGTTAAACTCGATATTCAGCGCCAAGAAATCAAAGAAACGTATTTCATAGGTGATAATGGAACAAATGTTTTTGTAAATGATTTGACATTTTTTAAAGATTCTATATATGCCGTTACAAATA